>TARA_B100001175_G_scaffold48956_1_pt1 | contig 10700 bp, 10 predicted proteins | sample TARA_B100001175 | Tara Oceans TARA_B100001175
TAATTGGAATATTTCTAATGTAACTAATATGGAATATATGTTTTATGATGCTACTTCCTTTAATCAAGATATTAGTAGTTGGAATGTAGTCAATGTATTACATTGTAACTTTATTTTTGATAATTCTGGCATACTAGAACCCTACAAACCAAGCGTTACATCATGTTCAGACTAATACTCTAGCTTTTACAATAAAATTATTTCTGATGGAATATACGTATTATTGCGTATAACACCTGTCATAAAAATGGGAAATGGAACCTCTTTATGAAACAATGATTTAACTACGACATGATCTTCTCCAATATCAATGTGCTTTATTATAGAAAAAAACTCATCCATAAAATAATCTGCCTTAAAAAAAGATTTAAAACTCTTATCAATACCATTCGTAGAAAAAAAACGACCAAATAAACCAAATTTATTTACTTGCTTTAACCTACCTTTCCAATGACTCATAATCAATTTAAAATAAAAATTATTCAACTTTTTTCTAACAACAATAGCAACAACATTACCACGAAATTCTCCTCCAATACTTCGAATAAACTGATTTGAAAGATCAAAAGAAAATACCAAAGATCCAATATTTTTTTTATTCTCGATAATCAAACATGTATGATTAACAACATTATAATGAAAATTTAATTTTAAAACAGGCATGTTCTCGTGACAAATAACAAAAGAGAATTCAAAAATAGACTTATTAAATATTGCAACATCACACAATAAAAAATAATTTAAAATACCTAAAGGCAAACGATCCATTAATAATTCTTCTGAAATTATTAGCTCAAGAATTGTTGGTAAAACAGCTTGCTCAAAATACAAATAATCTTTTTTTTCAAAAGGTTTTTTAAACATAGATTGCAATTCAATAATTTTTTCAGAACCAAAAACATGAAAAAACGAATTTGGATGCATAACTTCATCAGAAGTTTCAGTGTAATAGGATTCATCTTTTACAAATGTAGCTCCTTTCATAGCAAAAGCATTATCAAAAAAACTCATTAATGCATCTTCACTCTGCAAATCTGCTCTAAAAAGCATCATTGCATACTCTTCTGAAAATTGATTAGCCAAAATATCAAAATAAACTTTTAGTTGTAAAAAAAGAAAGTCGCTATCAATATCAATCAAAACTGAAATTTGTTTAGCAAAATTTTCAATATATTGAATATGTTCTTGCTTTAGGTCCAAATCAAATAAAATAGCACTTTCTTTAGAATTAGTTACAAAAGCTAATTCTACTTCAGCTAAAATATCTTGCAATAAAGTAATTGTTTCCAAAGATAAATTATTCGATATTGAACTGCGCACAAAATTTTGACTTACATAACTAGCAATAATCATGGAATTTAAAATTTTTTGATCTATGTTAAGAAAACTATTAAATGTACTTCTACTTTTTTTATTAGTATCTTTCAGATCACTATTAAGTGATTCTACAGAAAAGTACTTAGAAAAAATTGATGGTTCGAAATTCATAAAACTAACCTTGCAATAGTTATAATAAATTTTTAATTACTACATATAAAATATAGACAAACAATAATTAAAATTAAACATCCTAAATCATTAAGATTATAAGATTGGATGATCTAATTAAAAAATTGGATTTGGACATACAGGTATAATTTGAAAAGGATTTATCATATTATGACTATAATAATAATGTCTAATTATATGAGAATAAAATGTAGTTTCTTTTACTGCTGACAAATCATAAATTTTTCTAACATATTCATACAAATTAGAATAATTGCGCAATTGCTTTTGATTGCATTTAAAATGAGTATGATAAACCGAATCAAAACGTAATAAAGTTGGCACAAGACGGATATCAGCTTCAGTCAATTTATTTCCTACTAAAAATAAATGAGATTTAAAATATTCTTCTAAGTAATCCAATTGATTAAATAACTTTGAAACAGCTTCATCATAAACAGCTTGTTGTTGCGCAAACCCAACTTTATAAACACCATTATTAATCGAATGATAAATAACCTCATTAATATTATCTATTTCATCAGATAAATCCTGAGGGTAATAATCATCATAATTATTAGTAAATTCATTAAATGCTGAATTAAATATACGAATAATATCACTAGATTCATTGTTAACAATTGTATGTGTTTTCTTATCAAATAACACAGGTACTGTTACACGACACGTACAATCTTTTTTGGCATGCTTATATACTTCATATAAATAATTAAATTGATTAATATGATCATGAGTAGAATGAGAAAAATTACTACCAAATTCCCACCCATTTTCTAACATATCTGGCATCACAACACTTACCGAAACAATAGAATGTAACTGTTTCAAATGCCTCATAATTAAAGTTCTATGAGCCCACGGACAAGCATAACTTACATACAAATGATAACGATTTACTTCAGGTTTATAATTCGAATGATTATACGAAATGAAATCCCGAAAAAGCGATTTAGGACGATCATAAGCTCCTACTTGATTTATATTAAACCCATTGGAAACACACCAAACATCCTCTTCTAAATAACCCATAAAAAACATTTATCATATTAATCACATTAAAACAAACTAAATAATAACTATTTTATCAAATTAGAACAATTAAACATGTAGATAATTTGATAATTTTTAATTTTTTTTATAATATTGCTAGGTGATTGAATTACAACCAAAACCTAAAAAATTAAAAACCCATTCGTTTAAAAAATCATGGTTAATCCCCCATACTGATAAAGAATGTTGGAATATTCTAAACAAAATGGAAACATTTACTGAAAGCCAAGTTTTTCCATATAAAGTTGAATTTATTGACAAAAAAAAACCTCCATCATTTAATCAAGGTGTATGGACAAACCACCATGGACCTCTACTTAATCTATGTGGTCAAATTGGAAAAATGATAAAATATTCTTATCGAGACTTAAACTATTCATATGGTAGTTATGTTGTATCATTTCGACTTATCAGACCAACACGATTACAATTTTTCCTCGAAAAAAAAAATAATGAAACAATTATTACTGTACAATTAGATTCATATGTTTCAGCATGGCTTCAAAAAACATGGAGTTTATTTCAAGCGATTTTTTGGTCTAACTTTGGTAAATCAATTTCAAAAAAAATAAAACAGAAAAAATAAAATAGTGAATATTCTATGGTTTAAAAAAGATTTAAGAGTTTCCAACAACGAAGCACTTAATAACGCAATTAATAATGGTCCTTTCATTCCACTTTACATCTTTGAACCAGAACTATATCAACAACAAGATTATACTTTTAGACACGTTCAGTTCTTAAAAGAATGTCTTCATGAACTCCAAAAAAATCTACAGTTACTATCATTAAAATTAATTATAAAGATTGGAACTACTATATCTATATTAAACGCCATCAATAAAAAAACACCTATTAATATGATTTTTTCACATCAAGAAACAGGTAACTACTGGACCTTTACGCGTGATCTAGCAATACAAAAATGGTGTAAAACCCACACTATTAACTGGGTTGAATCAAATCAGTTTGGTGTTATTAGAAAACTAAATAATCGTGATGGCTGGTCTACAAAATGGCATGACTTTATTACAAAATCAATTCCTAATAAAAAAAATTTAATTATAAAAAACAATATTAATCTAAAATCAAAAAACATCGATGAGTTTGATCATTTTTTCAAATCATCCCACCAAAAAGAAATCCAAAAAGGTGGTAGCCATGAAGCTAACACATTACTTAAATCTTTTATTAATAATAGGGGTGAATATTACCATAAAGAAATATCTTCACCTGTAACCGCATTTAAAAGTTGTTCACGATTATCACCTCATCTTTCATTTGGAACGATCGCATTAAGAACTATTTATCAAGAAATAACAGCAAAAAAACAATTAACTAAATCATTACTAAAAAACAACCAAGGTAAATGGAATGGAGCATTATCAGCTATACTAGGTCGATTAAGATGGCATTGTCATTTCATCCAAAAACTAGAAGATGAACCTCGTATTGAAACAGAAAATTTACACCCTGCCTACAATTTAATAGACAAACCAATAAACTACGAATATTTTGATGCATGGAAAGAGGGAAAAACAGGCTTTCCAATGGTTGATGCATGTATGAGAGCACTTGCAAAAACAGGGTGGTTAAACTTTCGGATGAGAGCTATGGTTACAAGTTTTGCTTGCCACCACTTATGGCTTCCGTGGAAATTAGTTAGCAGCTATTTAGCTAATTGTTTTACAGATTATGAACCTGGAATTCACTACAGTCAAATTCAAATGCAAGCAGGCACAACAGGAATTAATACACTAAGAATTTATAACCCAATTAAACAGGGCATAGATCATGATCCAGACTGTATTTTTATTAAAGAATGGATTCCTGAACTTGAAAACTTAGACCCTTCACTTATTCATATGGTTCATGAGTCAAATTTATATAGTCCAAACTATCCAAAAACTATAGTAAATGAAAAACAAGCAAGAGATTTTGCTAAAAACACACTATTTAAAATAAGAAAAACATCATCATTTAAAGAGATGTCTGCCAAAATCAATAAAAAACATGGTAGTAGAAAAAAACAACATTCATGAACAATCATAAATACTGGTTTAGGCTTATAAAAAATAATAAACCGATAGGGTTTATGAAATATAACGATAAAAAAAAACCACTATTCTCAATTGATAATTATGGGTGGAATACAACTAAAATTAATTATGATATAAGTAATCCATGGGCAGGTATTTATGATCGTAACAATTATCCTTTATTTAAAAATGATGTTGTTGCCTTACGAACAACAACACAACCAAATCCGAAAAAAAAATATATAATTATTTATAAAAAAGAACATGAACAATTTTTTTTAAAAGCACTTAAATCAAACGAAATATTAACATTATTTGTTGGAGATTTACCCATTATTCAAAAACAAGAATTGACCTTTATTGGAACCTATTTATCACGGCATTGACGGATGCAATGGGATAGAAAAAAAGTAGTTAAATAGTGCGTTTAATACCCGCTAAATCATCAGTTATCGAACAGTAGTGTCTTTGATTACACTTTTTGCACTAATACCTAACAAACTCATTCATATATTAATTCCTTTGACACCGCAAACAATAATGAGTAGTTTGTGCATATTTTGGTATCTTTTTTTTAATAATAACAGACTGACATATAGCGCAATGCTCTCGATTAAATACAAGAAACCACGAATACGCTGCTGTAGAACTAGCAAGCTGATGAACCTCTAATAATGCTAGTAACAATTTTTGATAACAATCTCTTGAAATACTAGACACACTCATAAATGGAAATAACTTAGCTCGAGCAAGTACTTCACAAGCTAAATAATTACCCAATCCACTAGGACACGTTGTTTGATCTAATAACCATTGTTTAATACTTACTTTTCGCTTTCCATATAACAAAAAAAACGTTTGATAATCTAAAAACTGAAGTGAACTGATATCATGTGGCAAATCAGCTACTAAAGGAATCTGAGAAGTAGTTTTATTGGGATAAAAATAAAGTTTTGATAAACAGCGAGTATCATAATAATGTAACGTAAGTGAATCAAATACCCAAGTAAAACGGCAATGATCTTGTCTTAATGAAGTGATTGGCAATGAAAAAATAGAATAAAGCTGATCAGCATAAGGTATCCCTAATAAATGAGGAATACCAGTAAAACGATAATGTAAAATAACAGAACCCACATCAAATTCAAAAATAGTATACTTTGCCTTAACGTTAATATTATTTAAAATAGCTCCCTGTAAATAAAGTTGGAGATCAGATTGAGAATACTCTCCTAAAATACGTTCTCCACCATTTTGAAAGGTACATGTTTTAAGAGATTGATGTAATAAGCCATTATCAACAAGATAATTTGCAATCCGTTTAACTTCGTAATGTTCTGGCATTAGTGATTTTGAAAATAATCAAAAACAACTTTTTTCCGATGAGAAAAAAGAGCATTATTTAAATGTTTAGCTAACAAATGATAGCCAAATTTACCAACAATACCAAACGGCATAAGCAGATGTACTGTATCTGTAATTAAGGTACCCTCATCATGCTTGGTAAAGGTATGAGAATGATGCCAATAAGAGTGAGGTCCCTGTAATTGAATATCAACAAAAGAATAAGGTGGATCATAATCTACAATTAACGATGTCCAACGAATAGGAAGCCCCATAATAGTAATAGAATAATCAAAAACAGCACCTTCTTTCATAACAATAGGATCTGGTGTTAACAAATTAAAATGCATATAAGAAGGTGTAATAAGAGATAAATTTTTTGGAGTATTAAAAAATTCAAAAACAATATCTATAGGTTTATTAATAACTAGTGAATCTTGAATTTTGTACATAAGTTACTCCCTGCTTTATTTTTTTTCAATTAAATATAATAAATAATAATAAAAATAGCTTTGACACACCACAATATCGTGCGAAACCAATTTCCTTTTTCTAACGATACAGCTAACGATAGACTTGGATTAGAAATTAACTGTCGATGAATTGGTACTTGAACCAAAAATGTAATAAGCCAAATAATAACTAAAATCAAAAATGAAACATAAAAAAAAGGTATTTTAACAACCAACATCAAAAAAAACAAAGAAAAAAACTCACATAACATAGCTGGAACAACAAGTAACGAGATACGAGCCTGATGATCTAAAGAAAACTGCCTTAAAGAATCAAGTGGAATATATTTAAATAGCGGATAATGAACAAGTTGAACAAATAAAATAACAACTACCATCCATAATGAACTAAATAAATATATATCCTCTAATATAAACTGAAAACTAAGAATACTATCAAACACTATCTAACTCCTGATACATACTAACTAAAAACTTGTTTGCATGATCTTGGATCTGATATTGTTTATCTTCATCAAATTTTGAAAGTGTTCGATATACCATTCCAAGCCGCGGATTTTTACTTAAACGTATTTTATTTTCAAGAAAAAAATTCCAGTACAAATAATTAAATGGACAAGCCTTTTCACCTAACTTCTCATTAGGAGAAAACTGACATTTATCACAATAATTAGACATTTTTTTTATATAAGAACCACTCGCAGCATAAGGCTTACTGGCAACAACTCCTCCATCCGCAAACAAAACCATGCCAGAAACATTTGGTAACTCAACCCATTCATAAGCATCAGCATAAACAATATGATACCATTCATTAACTTCATGTGGGTCTAAGCCGGCCAATAAAGAAAAATTACCTAAAACCATTAAACGTTGAATATGATGAGCATATGCATTTTCTTTGGTATTTTCTATCGATATTTTTAAACAATTTAAAGTTGTATTAGCCGTCCAAAAAAATTTTGGCAAAGATCTCTTAGCCTCTAAATAATTATCATCTTTATATTTTGGCATTTTTAACCAATAAATACCTCTAATATATTCCCGCCAACCCAAAACTTGCCTAATGAACCCTTCTACAGAATTAATTGGAACATCACCATTATAATAAGCGTCTTGAACTGCCAAAATACACTCTAATGGGCTTAACAAACCACAATTTAAATAAAAGCTTAACAAAGAATGAAACATAAATGGTTCATCATCAAGCATAGCATCTTGATAAGAACCATATTTCGCAAGGCCATACTTAATAAAATGATCTAAAGAAGATAAAGCATCATCACGAGTAACCGCATAAAAAAAAGGATCAATATCACCAAAATGACTTGAAAATTCTTTATTAACCATTGATTTAACATCTTGAGTAATAGAATCTTCTTTTACTTGAAAACAAGTAGGAATCTGCAAGTTTTTTTTGGGAGGCTTACGGTTTTGTTTATCATAATTCCATGTGCCCCCAATAGGTTTACCATCTTTCATTAAAATATCAAACTCTTGTCTCATTTCACGATAAAAAAATTCCATTCTTAATTGTTTTTTCCCGTCAGTCCATTCTTTAAAGCGCTTTTTAGAACAGATAAACCGAGTATCTTCTCGAATTTCGACAGGAATATTAAATAATGATTGCCAAAAAAGCACATCTTGATAAACTCTATAATCACTTGGCTCAGTTAAAATTATTTTTGTTACATTATAAAGCTTAATAATACGATGACACTCATTACGAAACGATCCTGTATTATCAGAATCTGTCAAATATGAATAAACAACATGTTGATAATGTTTCTTCAATAAAATTAAAAAATGTCTCATACAAGAAAAAACAAAAACTAATTTTTTTTTATGATGCTTAATATGAGTTGCTTCATCTTTAACTTCAGTCATAAAAATAAGATCATGGCTTGCGCAATCTCGCAAAGTTGGCAAATTTAAATTTAACTGATCTCCAAAAATAAATCGTAATACAGTCATGATCTTTCTTTTAGTGATTGAAACGCAGCTAAAGCACGTTCACGAGAATCACGAAGATCTACAATTGGTTTTGGGTATGTTTTACCTAAGGTAATATTTAATTCACGCAACAAATCTGGAGGCGCTTCCCAAGGTGAAAACAAATATTTTTTTGGAAGATTTTTCAATTCAGGAATAAATCGTAATGTATAATCTCCATTAGGATCAAATTTTTGTCCTTGTGTAACAGGATTAAAAATTCGAAAATAAGGAGCTGCATCAGCTCCACAACCCGCTACCCATTGCCAACTTGCTGTATTACTAGCTAAATCTGCATCAAACAAACAATCCCAAAACCAAGACTCCCCATGTCGCCAATCAATTAATAAGTTTTTCACTAAAAATGATCCTACAATCATTCGGATACGATTATGCATATACCCAGTTTGCCATAGCTCTCTCATACCCGCATCTACAATAGGATATCCTGTCATTCCTTGTTGCCAAGCCTCCAAATTAGTTTTATTGATTTGCCATGGGAAAGCATTAAATTTAACCTGAAGATTTTGAGTTGTCATCGTGGGAAAATGATATAATAAAGAATAAGAAAATTCTCGCCAACCTAATTCACTTAAAAAATGATCACGATGCTTATTTGAAGGCATTTTTTTAGCAGAATGCCATATTTGATTAATTGATATATTACCAAACCGAATATAAGTAGATAAACGAGACACTGATTGTAATCCTGGAAAATCACGTCCATCTTTATAAGAAGCTATCCCCTCTTTTAAAAATCGATCTAAAACCTTGTGAGCGCCTTTTACTGATATATCCCAATAGTTTACCAACGACTTATCCCAACGATGTTCTGGCAAAAAATTTAAAGAATCTATTGTTAACGAATCCGAATCACTAAAAAATTGATATGATTTATCTAATATTGGTTCCAGTGGTTCATCCGCCAGCAAACACCCTCTTTTATAAAAAGGAGTAAACACTCTATAGGGTGTTCCATCATCTTTTAAAACATCATCAGGATGCCAAAGTAAAGATGTATTAATAATAGTTAACTGACATCTTAAAGAAAATAATATAGAACTTAATTGATCGATCACACTTTTTTCATGAGGAAAAAATTGTTCGCTAACAACAACTTTTTCAAGCGTAAATTTTTTCACCAACAAAGGAACAATTTCTAAAATAGATCCTTTATAAAAAGATAATGACGTACATATTTGTTTTAAATCTATCAAACTATGATGTAACCACACTTTAGAAGCTTGGCCTAACGGCTTAGTATAAAAACTAGCATCATAAATAAATACAGGTAAAATAGAATCATTATGATTAATCGATGCCAACGCTTGGTTATCATTGAACCTTAAATCATTCGTAAACAAAAATAATACGTTACCCATAAAAAAATGATAAAAAATTTTTAACGAATTGTCTGTAACTAATTCTATCAAACTTATAAATTAAAACTAGTTCCTTAAAATGTTTGATGTAATAAAACCTTAAATAGTATCTATAAATCTATAAACCAGCGATTATCAGGATATGCTTTATTAAGACGATCATAAGCAAGTTTTAAAGAAGGCGAAAACCCCATCGAAAACCGTAATGCTTTTGTAAAAAAAGCACCTTTAGCTATTCCAAATCGAGTAGCTTGTAATGACAAAACCTGCTGAATTCGTTCTGGTATAGAATTAGTAGCAGCATCAAATAATAAAGAATATCCTAATCGCATCGAAAAACTCATGGGAGGACGTCGTAAAAAATCCATAATATCACGAGTAGATTGAGTTTGATCAACAGCATTATGATGTTGAATCCATTGCATTAACTCTTCTTCTGTTTCAATCAAAATATCTATATCCATTAACTTAGCTAAATTGATTTGCTCATAGACAAATCGATCAGCATCCTGATTTGATAAGGGTTCATCCCCATACAATCGATAAGCCACTAAAAACGATTGAATCAAAGAATAGTGAACCCAAGCTGCTAAGTCCGGTTGATTAGCTGAATAAGCAATTCCTCTACTGGACACCCCTTTAACACGTTCATGAATTTTTTTTACCATTGCTACCATTTGCTGAACCTCAGGCATAGCCCCAAATGATGTAACAGCAACATAATCTCCTGTACGAGAAATACGACCAATAGGATCATAATGTAATTGTGAATGATCAGAAAACCCATCAACCACCTCAGGATGAGCCGCTTGCACCATTAAAGCTCTTAAACCAGCCATAAAACCCGATACATCACTAATAATACGCCATGTTACAGATTCAGGTCCAAACAAGCCCGGATCACCTTGATA
>TARA_B100001175_G_C19514652_1_pt1 | contig 10674 bp, 9 predicted proteins | sample TARA_B100001175 | Tara Oceans TARA_B100001175
GTTATTACTTTATTTCCATTAAAGCTTAATGTTCCAATATCTCCATATGTTCCAGTATGCTGATCCTTATAAAAACTTCCTAAAGATTCTGCTGCATCCTCTATAAGTAAAATATTATTTTCATTACAAATAGTTATCAATTCATCTAAATCTGATGGATGACCAAAAGAGTGCATCGGTAAAACAGCTGAAATTTTAGCTCCCGTATTTTTATTTATTAATTTTTTATCTTTTTTAATAGTATTATTAGAAATCCAATTCTTTAGGCTTTTTGGGCACATTCCAAGAGTATCTTTAGATATGTCCACAAACACAGGCTCAGCATTACAATATTTAATAGCATTACATGTTGCAACAAAAGTAAATGATTGAGTGATAACTTCGTCTAATGGTTTGACTCCAGCTACAAGCATAGCAATGTGAAGAGCTGATGTTCCATTAGACGTAGCGATTGCATATTTTGCGCCTGTATATTCTTTTATTTTGTCCTCAAAGAGTGTTACATAATCTCCTACTGTTGAAACAAATGTTGAATCAATACACTTATTTAAAAGTTCTTTTTCATCAGATAAGAATCTTGGCTCATGAAGAGATAGCATGGTGCCATCATTTGAATTGTAAATATCTCTAATAATGGAAACTAATTTAGGATTATCTATGTTCTTCATGCAGCTGAAAATATCTATACATTATATAAATTGGTCTTATATTTTTTTAAATTTTCATCATCTGAAAACCAATTTATAGTTTCAATAAGTCCTTGTTCAAAAGAAAATTTGGGCTTATAACCGTAGGACTTTATTATGCTATTGTCGCAAACTAAACGAGTAACCTCAGAACCAGAGGGTCTTATTCTAGATTGATCTGTTTTATACTCAACATTGCTTTTCATTATTTTCTTGATTAATTCAAAAGTTTCCAAAATACTATATTCTGTATTCGACCCAATATTTATTGATTTCCCAATTACATTATCTTCTTCACCAAGCAATATAAATCCTTCACAAGTATCCTTAACAAAATTAAAGTCTCTAGTAGGTTTTATATCGCCTAATTTTATAACAGGAACCTCACTCTTAATTTGTGAAATTATTGTTGGTATTATTGCTCTTGCTGACTGCCTAGGACCAAATGTATTAAAAGGCCTGGCTGTAACTACAGGTAATTCAAAACTATTATAGAAACTCATTGCCATAGCATCTGCACCAATTTTGCTTGCACTATATGGCGATTGAGGTTGCATTGGATGATTTTCATCAATAGGCACATACTTGGCAGAACCGTAAACCTCGCTAGTTGAGGTGTGAATTAGTTTTTCTACTCCAAGATCTAAAGATGCCTGACAAATATTTAATGTTCCATATATGTTAGTAGCTACATATGTTTCTGGAGCAATATACGAATATGGAATTCCAATCAAAGCTGCTAGATGATAAACAACTTGAACATCTTTTATAATTTTTCTACAGAAGAATGGATCTCTGATATCTCCAGCAATTACTTTAAGATTATCTGAATCTTTAATCTCTTCTAGCCAGCCCCATGATCCAAATGAATTATATTGAGCCAAAGCTGTAACTTCATGCCCTTGCTCCAGAAGTGTTTCAACTAAATGTGAGCCAATAAAACCGTCAGCTCCAGTTACTAAACATTTTTTCATAACTTGAATATATAATTTAAGTCGGATTATATATTATGATTTACCTTGGTTGAAGATTAATTGTTTTTTGGTTCAAAACTCCAAACAGTTCTATTAATATAATCTATATAACTGACAACAATTTTAAGAACTTTTTTGCTTACTTCATCTTGTTCGTAGTCTTCTACTTTAGGATTAAATAACCTTTCCTTGTGTTGTTTAATTGTTATGTCGATGGATTGTATAACTCTATCAGGATCTAAGCCACTCATAATAAGAACACCACTATCCATACCTTCAGGTCTTTCATGTGATTGGCGAATTGTTATAGCAGGAAAATCTAGCAGAGAAGCTTCCTCCGTAATTGTTCCACTATCTGATAAGACGCATTTTGCATGCATTTGTAATTTAATATAATCAAATAATCCAAAAGGTTTCATAAATTTTATTTTTGTATCAAGCTTTATTTTGGAACTTTTTAATAATTTATTTAATCTAAATCTTGTTCTTGGATGAGTTGAAACAATCACTGGGAATTTATATTTTTTTGCCACTTTATTTAAAGATTTTAATAAAAGCGATAATCTTTCAATAGAGTCAACATTTTCTTCACGATGTGCGCTAACTAAGAAAAACTTACCAGAGGAAAGTTTCATTTGTTTTAAAGGATCAGATTCTTCGATATTATTTGCATAATAGCTAAGAACTTCTTTCATTGTGCCACCAATTTTTATTGTTTTTTCTGGTGGTAGGCCTTCTTGAATTAAATAATCTCTAGCATGCTCTGTTAAAGGTAAATTTATATCGCTTAAATGATCGATAATCTTTCTATTAATTTCTTCTGGAACTCTCTGATCAAAACTCCTATTTCCTGCTTCTAAATGAAATATAGGAATTTTTCTTCTCTTAGCTGATATCACGGATAAGCCGGAGTTTGTATCTCCATATATTACAACCGCATCTGGTTTTTCTTTTGCCAAAACATCATCTGATTTGGAAATTATCTGTCCTATAGATTCGGCTACATTTTTTCCGACTGCTCCTAAAAAATAATCTGGCTTTCTGATACCAAGGTCATTAAAAAATATTTCATTTAATTCATAATCATAGTTTTGACCTGAATGAACTAAAATATGATCGGAGTGTTTTTCAAACTCTGCAATAATTCTAGACATTTTGATTAACTCAGGGCGGGTCCCGACAATAGTCATTATTTTTATTTTCTTACTCATTTATGCTAAAAATTCTTCATTGCCTAAATTTTTTTCTTGATCCTCTATCATAAGAGAATTTTGTTTTAAAAGTTTAATGGTGTCCTCTAAAGAAACGACTGAGTCCTCTGAGCTAAATTCTTTATCAATTGCTGAAGGAAATGAATTACCTGAAAATGAATGAAGTTCAGGCAGCATAGAGCTAATAGCATAAAACTCTCCAGATTCTCTTGCATAAGGTGCTTCTTCATCCGAAATCATAATTTCATGTAATTTTTCACCTGGCCTGATGCCAGTAATTTTAATTTCAATATCCCTTTCTCCAATTAAAGCTTTAGCTAGATTCAAAACGGATGATGCTGGAACTCTTGGTACAAAAATTTCCCCAGTTTTAGCATGACTTATTGCTTCACAAACAGTATCTACTGCTTGATTTAATGTTAATAAAAATCTTGTCATACTAGGTACTGTTATGGTTACAGGGCCGCCAGATTTAATCTGATCATGAAATAACGGAATTACTGATCCTCTAGAAGCAAAGACATTTCCATATCTTACACCAATGAATCTAGTCTTAGGGTTCAGTATATTGGCAGATAAGAATATTCTCTCCTGTAATGATTTAGTCAGCCCCATGACATTTACTGGCTTACATGCTTTATCGGTGCTAATGCATACAACGGTTTCAACTTTCAAATTCAATTCACTTATTGCATTAACTATATTGCTTGCCCCTTCGCAATTTGTTTTTAAAGCTTGCATGGGAAAATATTCGCTGGAAGGAACCTGTTTTAAAGCAGCAGCATTAATAATAATATCAACATCTTTCATAGCCGATGCAATATCTGAGAAACTTCTTACATCTCCAATTCTAAACTCTAACAATCTATTAAAATTGTTATAGGTGATTTCATCGGTAGCTGATTTTGAATTTTCATAGCTTAAACGCATTGCATGCTGTTTTGCTTCATCTCTTGAAAATACGATTAGTTTCTTTACTAATCCGTATTCTTCAGAAAGGATTCTCTTAACTAAAGTCTTGCCCAATGACCCAGTGCCACCAGTAATAAGAATAGATTTATCTCTGAATATTTCGTTCATTTTACTATTTTTCTGACAAGGTATTTTTTTTATTATTTAAGCTCAACTTATAAAAGACTTGTGAATTAAAAAAGTATGGAAAAATTGGAAACGGAGAGTAATTGATTGATTCAATATTAAAATACTTTTTAAGAAGCGTTTCTAAGTCAGTAAAATAAAAGCCCATATGTGAAAGATAATCATTTCCGACTCTTAGACTTTTTATAGATTTAGATTTAATCCCAAATAAAGAATATATGATATTTTTAAATGAATAAATGTTCTCATTACCTCTATAACTAATTGCTATTCTACGAAGATTTTTTGGGATTACAGGCAGCCCCTTTTCAATTGGGACTGATATTATTAAATTGCCATCCTCTTTAAGGATTTCTTTTATATTTTCTAGAGCAGTTATTTGTCTTTCTTCAGAAAAATGCTCCATGACTTCAAAACAAGTTACAACATCAAATTTACCATTTTTAGCAACAATATTTTGTATGTCACTCCAGTTTGGATAAATTTTAATATCTTTTTCTTTAATTATAGATTCCATATAAGGCTCAAAACCAATATAAGCATTAGTGTTTTCTTGATCTCTAGCATTGCCTAGAAAAGTTCCATCACCACATCCAAAATCTAATAGATTAATATTATTTCTTCCCTCTATCATTGATAGAGAAAATCCATATCTAGACCTATGAGCAAACCTAGCAAGCGGATTAACTGAATTTACTGTGTTATCTTCATACCCCATAATACAAATTTACATTAGCACCTATTTTTAGAACAACAAGCATACTTGATACGCTTGTTAATCACAATAATATTTAAATTTTACCAAATCGTTCAATAAACCTGTAATTAATCATAATTTATTTTAAATAAGACCTCAGATTTTCATTCTCTTTTATTAATATCTAAGGCAAGATCTGATAACATTTTTTCCCATGACTTGACTTTAAATCCTGTTATGGAGTCTAGTGCTTCACCATTTAAGCTTCTATCACAAAAAAATTCAGAGTCTTTATTTATAAGAATTTTAAAATTTTCAATCTTTCTTGCAAGGATTGAGAGAAGATCGTATTTAGATATCCTTTCTGAAGCCATATTATAAAGACCATTTAGCTCAGGAAAATTTATTAGTATATGTTCTATATATCTAGTTAATTCTTTTATAGTTAAGCCCGAATATATTGCATTATCATAACCACGAATTTCTTTTCCCTTTTGGCTTAGAAACCATTCTATCAGGCCATGATTATTATCAACCTCAAGTCCTATTGTAGAGGTTCTGATTGTCAAACACCCTTCTTTTGTTATTTCTCCAATAGCCTTTGAAGTACCGTATATATCGATTGCATTTGGAGTATCTAAATCATTATAAAATCCTTTTTTGCCATCAAAAACACAATCTGTGCTTAAGTTAATCAATCTTACGTCTTTTTTTAGACATATTTCTAAAAGCAAGTGAGGTACTTTTGCATTTAGATATAAGTGTTCTTCATCAGAATAATCCTTAGATTTCTGTTTAATAATTCCAGAACAATTTATGACAACATTAGGTTCCAACCTATTTATTAGGTTCTCTATTGTGCTAATACTTGTTAAATCAATACCTTCAAAAATATTACGATTACTAGAAATAGAATATTCTGAAATTTGTTTCTTAAGAGTTCCATAAGTATTATATTCTTCAGATAAATATTCAAATATACCATTGCCTATCATGCCATTTCGGCCAATAACTAAAATTTTCATGTCTTAGAGTTTTTTTGAGACCTGGAATAAGTTATGACAATGATAAACCAGATTAAAATAGATACTCTATTTGCTGTGAATATGGGTGCAGCCAATGAAGCAATAAAAGTAAGTGAAATAAAAAAGCCATAGAAATATTTATCTCTAAATGAGCTTAAATTAAATATTGGAGTAATTAAAATTAATAAAAGAAAGGTGTATGCAAGAAGTCCCATTAAACCTCCAAGCGAAACTATTTCATAAAATGAAAAATCTGAGGTTTCAATTGATCCATAACCAAAGCCAAACAATGGTTTATTAGACAAAATATAAATTATGCCCTCTATAACAGCAGAATCAGAACCAAGCCTACTGCTCGTGAAAATAGTTAAAAAATCTCCAGAAACACCTGTTATAAGCCTAAATATATAATTCATTGCTTTATAGTCACTTACTAATTCAAAAAGGTTTGGGTTAATTAAAAACATCAAAAGCAATGTAAATAAAATAAAAATAAGAAAAATCAATGATCTTTTTAAACCTAAGAAAAGCAAAAACAATGGCGCTCCAATAACTAAAAATACTTTTGAGAAACTCATAACTCCGCCAATTAATATTAATATTAAGAATATAGCCTTCTTAAAATTATATTGTTTCCTGTTTTTATAAAGGTACCCCCAGATTAGCAGTCCCAGTGAGTACACGAATCCAACAATAAAAGTTTGGTTAAATACTCCTGCAAATTTACCCGTAGTTAAATTCAGCTCTGCTAGAGTTACGTCTGAATAACCACCAAAATCTCCAATAATCTTTGAGCCTGTAAATATATTTATTAGTGACGTATCTGGATTAAGAAATATATATATTGAAAAAATGGTGTTTAAAGATAAAAGCCATAGAATTAGTTCAAATCCAAACTTTAATATTTCTTCAATTTCTTTTTTATTAGGTGGAAGTAACGAGAAAAAAATTAAAAAAATAATAATTGGTTGAAGATAATTCTCAACTTGCGCAAGTAGTAATGAATTAGATAAAACGTATATAGGATTTATTGCTTGTACAAATGGGAATAAAAATAATGAAAAAAGTAAGAATATAATTGACAGAGATGTGCTTTCTCTTGGAAGTTTTAAACTATTAGATAACAATAAAAATAAGAATATACCATAAATTATCAGCTGATCTAATCTGATACCCAAGGATGGGAAAATATATGGTCCAAAAGCACTCAAAATGACTAAATATAATAAACTTGATTTTTTTAAAGCTACATTCATTAAATTTACAACATATTTTTAGTTAATAAAAAATCTTTTTAGCCCTAAAATTTCTCTATATTTAGCTTCTTTTAGTTGTTGATTTACAGACCTATTTATAGATGATGAAGTTATATAGAAGACTATTAGATCTCTATATCTACCAGCATCCGGAACTGTAGCTCTATGAAGAGCATCATTTGTCATAGCATAAAATAATGTACCCGCTTTTCCCTCAAGACTAATAGTCTTGCAATTATTCTTAATATACTCCTTAGTTTTTCCTTCAGAATCAGGATAGTAAAAATTATTAGATTTAATAACTTTTTGTGACTCCTCTTTTGATATGATTTGCATAGGTCCATTTTGCTTGTCAACATCTGATAACATAAAAAAAAGTTTTATTGATTCAGATGTGCTTCTATCATTATGCCAATTCGCCGTTGCTCCATAAGAATTAATCTCATCTATTAAAGGTGGTTTTCTATTTCTATAAATATGATAGTTGATGATTCTAAAATAAGAATTGAAATAGCTCTCAAGTGTTTCTTTAATATCTTCTGAAATTAATTTCTCTAAAAGTGGTATAAAAAATTTTAGTTCCTTAGATTGATCAGCTGAGCTTAATTGAAATCTGCCATCTTCAGGGGGCTGGAAACTGTTTGCATATTCATCCCAAATTTTAGTAATTTCGTTTATAGTATGATAATTGTATATTTCATTAGATTTATAGAAACCGTCTTCTTTTAGAGCTTCAGCAATTGCATTATCTTCAGATCTAAAACCAAGTTTCTTTGCTTTTCTTGAATCCCTTCTTTTGATATGTCTTCCTATACAATTAGATATCAATCCTCCATTATTGCTAAAAAAGACCTTGCCTAACCATAAATTTAATGGTGAATGTAATAAAAATTTAATAGCTAACCGATTAAGAATGTTTATCATATATATACCTTCGATATACTATAACTTTTATATCCTTAATTTAAAATAATTAATATTTTACTTAGATTTTGGTGAAATGAGATGCATAAGTAATTCTTTTACTGCGAATTCTGCCGAACTTCTAGTTTGAAAAAATGAAATAATTGAAGTGAATGACGGAAGCATTCTAACACCCGCATATGCAAATGTTGCAACAAATGCGGCAAACTGTCCTGGAGAGTATAAAAACATTACTAATGTTGCGACTCCAAAACTTAACATAAAGCAAAACTCAACAACATATTTTAAACCTTGAGATATAGAGCCAATGATTATTGTAGCTTTCTTTTTTTGGTCAAGTACATCATGAATCTTAACAGATTTATTTAATTCAATTTCATCTTCGTTGATACACTCATGATTAATATTAAAACCATTTTTTGAAGATACCATGATATTTTCATAACATCTTAAGCAAATTTCTCCATTTCTTCTCAACAAATTCTTACTAAGAAGCTGGTAAGTACTCAACGAAATAACTGCAGATAAAATAAAAAAGGTAAGAGGTAAAGGATATTGAATAAATATACCAACTGATATTACTATTATTGTGCCTGCATCAGTGATTGCTCTAATTAAAGGTATTAAATAATTGTCAACAAAATAACGACCATGAGAAATTAACATATTCGCGGAATTTTCACTTGAGTATTCTAGATTTTCGTTAAATATATAATTTGATTTTGATGCTATATCTGTTTCCAACTTTCTTAAAATATTAAGGATTATGCTTATTTGTATAAAATTTATTGTCCATCCAATTAACGGTCTTAAAATTATAAGAGATACTAAAATAATTAGAGATGGTGAGAGTACAAGATTCCCTTGAGAACTCATTAATGATTGAAGTCCTTCTATAACTTTAGGCATGCTAGTTGTTAACAAAAAGTCTAAAGTAAGAATTATTATTGAAGCCAACACTGCTATTGAAAGCATTGCCCATTGATCTTTTACCAATTTTAAGCCTTCTAATATTCCGAGAGATTTATTTTCTTTATTCATATAATTATTTAAATCTAATATTTACTTAGTCAAAATCAAAACTTCCAATATTCATATAAGAATTCTGATCAAGTAAAAAACCTACAAAATTATCAAGAGCTTTATTTTTTCCATGCCTTATATCAGAAAATCTATATAAATAATTCCATGTTTTGTAGTAATAAGGAGGATTGAATTTCCTCTTAAATCTTATATTGTAAGAAAAAATTTCTAAAAGCCTCTTTTCTTCTTTGCTTATTCCTGATTTTTCTTGTAAGTTATTTAGGTAATTAGCTAAATCATCAAAATTAAGAAAATCTATTGTAAAGCCTTTTTTAGCATAATAGGCGTCTGCTATAACAATGGGTTTACTTCCATTAAGGGCAAGTTCTAATCCTATAGTGCCATTCCAAACAATGTTTGCATCAGCAATATTTGCAAGAGCATAGCTAGAGACATTACTTTTAGGCTCAATAATAATTACATTTGATGGCATCTTGTCAAATAATTCATTTAAAGAATCACTAATCGTAAATTTTGATTGAATATTACTTTCAGCTTTTAATTCTGCTGGATGTGTTCTAATAATCAATTGAAATTCATCTCTATCTTTAACAAAATTTATCATGTCTTCAAGCCAAGACGTGAGATCTTTTGAAACAGAATTAAGCCCCATATGAACAGAATCCCAAAAAACATTAGGATAGCAAGCAATAATTTTTTTTCTTGCATCAATACCAAGCAAAGAAATTATTTCTTTTTCATTATCAATTATATTTTCATCCCACAATTTATCCTCTAAATTTATACTTTTCTGTTGCATATCAAATGATTGATATAGTCTTTTTATATCTTCAACAGAAAGTTTTGATAATTTTAACTCATCCCATACATCATCCATATTTTGTTCCATTGAACATCTATTTTTATCAACTATAACTCCATTTCCTTGTCTGAAAACTTCGTATGTATAAAAAGAATTGCCTAAATTTTTATTCAATTCAATTGGGATTCCTGTTTGTATATATCTTCCATTGGCGCTAACTATTTCATAACCCCTGTGCTTAGATAAAATTTTACTAATGGCTGTTTCTATTAAATATGCAGATTCAAATGCTTTTCTAAACATATCTTCATATTCGCCTTTTGGTTTAATATCACCTTTAAAATAATGTGAGTGATTTCTTTTTGCATAATCCCAAAGATTAATGCCATTTTTCTTGTAATTTTCTATTTCCTTGAAATCTTGTTGAGATAATTCATATGCCTCTTTTTTGTTTTGATTGCTTAAAAAAGCATTTATTGTTAAGTAACTTATTCCATATGCCTTGCAATACCTTTTTGTTCTTTTAAAACATCTTCTATATGACCTTACACTTGGAAGGCCAACAATTTCTTTTTCTGAATAAGGCAATCTATCACAGATAATTACTTTAACATTATGTCCAGATAGTTGAAGCTGGGCTGCTGACATAAATTCTAACTCAGAGAACCCCCAAATATATTGAGTATTGAATAAGAATTTCTTTTTATCTATATTATTAATGACTATGTTTTTTTTTGAAAGAAGTCTTGAAATCCTTATAAAGAAAAGCCTTAATCTTTCTATAAGATCGATCCTAACAAAATCTTTAATAAATCTAATTATATAATTCAGTATATTCTCCAATCCTTGCATTCATTGATAAGTTTTCAATAATAAAATCACGTGCTGTTAGTGTTAACTTTTTTGCATCTTCATAATCATTAAGAATATCAATAATAGTTTGGGCCAACATTTCAT
>TARA_B100001175_G_scaffold309290_1_pt1 | contig 10643 bp, 11 predicted proteins | sample TARA_B100001175 | Tara Oceans TARA_B100001175
CACTTGTTGAGGTCGCGCACCATCTGACGGAATGGATCGATCGACCCGGGTTTATCTGAGGCGGACGCTTTGGCTGTTGATGCCTTGGGCTCTTCCTGCTTGAGAATCTCCTTGCGACCAACCGGAGCGGCATTAGGTGATGCTGGTGCATTCACACCCGTGATGGCGATGCCGCGCAGCCGGTTGTTCATCTCCTGGGTGCTCACCTGCTCGGCGAAGGTCTTCTTCACCGGCTTCGGGATCCCTGCGGTCAGATTGATCGAATCATCGACCTTGCGGGCATCACCAAGACCATCACTTCGCTTGTCGAGGCTTTCGGTTTCAGCCGCGACGGTCATGATCTGCTCTTTGGTGCCGGGACTGTCGACCGTTCCTGGGAACGTACGGCGGATGGTCTTGGCCTCACGCATGTAGTCCACATTCCCGAGGGATGAGGAGGAATCCGCATCGAGAAAAAACTCAGAAGGCTTTTCCTTGGCGGGCTTGCGCGGCTTGATCGTGTTGTCGGAATCCTGCGAATCCTGTTTCAGCAGACGATCAAATAAGCCCATGCCGGCGGGGACTGAGATTGAACCAATTTAACGGCCACCAAGGTCAATTCCATGGCTGTCGGTGCCACACGTACGCAAAAGGCCAAGGTTCTCGAGCTGACGATCGATCGATTCGCAGATCAGAGGGCTTGGCGCCCATGCCGTCTGCATGTCGTAGTCGTACCAGGCTTCACCGCCATCGAATCCAAGGCTGGCGGCCTCTGCGATCAGAATTTCATGGCCAAGTCGATACCGGGCTGGGTGAGCCAGCACAGCCAGTCCCCCTGCCTCATGAATCGCCTCGACAACCGATGCTGCCCGGAGCGGTTCTCCCACAACCGCATCACCGTGGTTGTATAGCCTCAAAGCAGGGTGATCCAGCTCGAAACCAAGGGCCAGCACATGAACCAGGCAACCCTTCAAAAGAGCACTGATTTCCATCCCGCTCCAGAGAGTCGGCACTGAGCGTCCTGCTGAACGCTGATCATCCAGCCATTCACGCATCGGGGCATGGGCATGGGAACTGTGGTGATCGGTCACCGCAAGCTGGCTCAGGCCACGTCGGCTGGCCTGCTCAATCAGGTCAATCGGGTCAAGACTTCCATCGCTGCAAAGGGTATGGCAGTGGAAGTTGAACGATTCCGGGCAGCTCCTGGAATCGACCCGTTCCAGAACAGCCCGGAGCGGATGGTCCATATCAGGCGTCGGCTGCTTCTGATCTGAGTCTCCGCCAGCGGGCATAGAACTGGATCGACGCCGCCATGAAAACAACCAGAGCAACGATGAACCACGTGGCCGCACTGGTCGGAAACTGGGTTTTGAACACCACCAGCATCACGACAATCACCAACAACAACGTTGGCAATTCATTCAGCGCACGGAGTTGCTTGCCAGACCAGGCACAGGTGCCGGCATGCAACTGGCCCATTAAGCGATAACAAAAGAAGTGATAAGCGAGAAGTGCCGCCACGAAAGCAAGCTTGGCGTGCATCCAGCCCTGTTGAAGCCAGCTGGGCTGAACCACAAGCAAGCCTGTTGCCATTGACACGGCCACGACCATGCCAGGGGTGGTGATGATGTTGGCAAGGCGCTTCTCCATCAGCGTGTATTGATCGCGGAAGGGCTTTTGCAGCTCCTCTGCAAGATCCGCAGTCTCAACGTGGTAGATGAAGAGCCGAACCAGATAGAACAGGCCGGCGAACCAGACCACTACGCCCACGATATGGAGGGTCTTAAACCAGAGGTAAGCCTCGGGTGGGAGCGTCATCGAGGCAACTGGAGTAAGGCGAACATACGAAGGGTTCAGGCGAGAGCGTCAAGGAAATCGCTGGCTCGTCGCTGATGTTCCAGAAGCGTCTCTGGGGCCATGCGATCAAGGTTGCGAGCCATCATCGCCAGTCGGTACTGACTGCGGAAGAAAGTGTCATGACGTTGAATGAAACTCCAGAACAGCCCATCCCAAACCTCACACCACGGACCCTTGCGGTAATCCGACATTTTGCGCACGTAGTTTGATCCGGAAAGGTAAGGCTTCGTGGTGAAAATCCCTCCGTCTGCGAACTGACTCATCCCATACACATTGGGCACCATCACCCAGTCATAGGCATCGACAAACAGCTCCATGAACCAGGTGTAGATCCGGTTGGGATGGAAACCGCAGAGCAACATCACGTTGCCGAGCAACATCAATCGTTCGATGTGATGGCAGTAACCAGTGTCGAGAGCGTGCCGGATGGCGTCATCGATCGGCGGCAGCCCGGTGGAGGCGTTGTAAAAGGCCTCCGGTAGAGGGCGGTCGTCGAAATTCCAGAAGTTGCCATTGCGCATTGTCACCCCATGACGGCGGTACATCGCTGCCATGAATTCCCGCCAACCGATGATCTGGCGAATGAATCCCTCCAACGAGTTGAGCGGAATATCTCCGAGTTCGGCCCTTGCAAGGGTCCGATCAAGAACAAGCTGCGGCGTGAGCAACCCGATGTTGAGCATCGGCGTCAGCACGCCATGCCACATCACCCTGTGCTGGCTGCTGATGGCGTCCTCATAGGCGCCGAACTGCTGAAATCGAACCTCCAGAAACTGATCCAGCCATCGTTCTGCATCGGCATGACTGACGGGATAAGCGAACAATGCATCACTCCCGAGTCGGGGCAATGGCTCCTCAGCAAGTTGCTGTTGAGCAGACACCACGAACGACGATGGAGAACAGCAGGGCTCCTCAGGGACGGAGATGCCTTTTGGCAGCTTTTTTCGATTCTCGGCGTCGTAGCTCCAGCGACCTCCAAGCGGTCCGCCATCGGGTTCAAGAAGTACACCGAGTCGTTTGCGCTGCATTTCATAGAACTTCGCCATGAACGGCTTCTTGCCGTTGCCGAAGTGCTCCTCCAGAACGTTGGAGGGGGTTAGAAGCATCGGTGTCGGAAGGATCGTCAGGCGACAGTCGTGCCGTTTGACAAAGGCCTTTAGTCGGCGCTCGAGGAGATCATCAACAGGATCAGCCAGATGGAAGGAGCGATATCCCGCTTTCACCAGAAGCTGCAAATGACCGCTGGTGTCTACAGCCGCGTTGTGGCGATGATGCAGAACGTCCCAACCCCGCCCCTTCAACTCAGCGGCATAGCTGAGCATCGAGGCACGGTGCAGAACCAGCTTCTGCTGATGCACTCGCAGCGGCCAGCTGGGATCGGTGCCGAAAAAGAGTGGATCTTCGATCAGGGCAACCGGGCGACCGGGCTCCAAGGCCGGATGCTCAGCAAACAGTTGATGGGGGTAGACAAGGCTGATGTCCACTTCAGGTCACCTCGCCAGCGAGTCGGCAGGCCCGAAGGCCAAGGGCCGTTGCATACCCACGGTCCACCTGACCAGCCCGGGGACTGAGAACCTTCGCGCGGCAATCCATGACAACTTTTTCACGGTGTCCCTGCTGATCATTCAGGCGCATCACCAGTTGCCAGTGGTTCTTCGCACTGCGCGTGATGCCATCGGCGCAAACCGGCCCGGTGCAGAGCCCCGGAGAGGCAAGTGCCGACGAAGGCAACAGGCTGAGCCATGCGGCCATGCAGAACGACAGCAACAGACAACGAATCATGCGATGCGTGCTCGGGGCTCATCGGAGGACACATCCTGGCGCTCATCATCATTGGGGTGGAAAAAGTCGTGAATGTCCCTCGCGAGGGCCGGACCGACACCGGGTGCCTTGGCCAGAACCTCAACGGATGCCAGCTGGATTGCATCGATGGAGTGGAAGTGAGCCAGGAGGTCTTTGACACGTTTCGGCCCCAGGCCTGGAATATCGGACAAACGTGAACGTTTCATCCGCTGGCCGCGCTGCTGACGATGGAACGTCACCGCGAAGCGATGCGCTTCGTCCCGGAGACGACGCAACAGGGCAACACCGAGTTGATCGGGCTCACTTTCGAGGGGGTGGCTTTCTCCAGGCAGGAAGACTTCCTCACGCTGCTTGGCCAGGGAACACACGTTGAGATCTTCATGCAGATCCAGCTCACGAAGTGCCTCCATCACTGCGGACAACTGGCCTTTGCCACCGTCAATCATCACCACATCAGGCCAGTCGTTGAGACCATCGGTTTGAAGGGCACTGCCGCCCTTGTGTCGCAGTGCGCCCACATCAACGCCTTCGGCTTTGGCGCGGGCCCAGCGACGAAAGCGGCGGCGCATGATTTCAGCCATCGCCATGAAATCGTCGCTGTGGCCGGCGCGGATGCTGCTACTGCGGATCTTGTACTTGCGGTAGTGCTGCTTGGCGGGCAAACCATCGATGAACACCACCTGCGAGGCGACCGCATCGCTGCCCTGGATATGACTGATGTCGTATCCCTCGATTCGACGGGGCGGAGTTGGCAACTCCAGCAGCTGCGCCAAATCCTCAGTCGCCAGTGCCTGCTGTTCCTGACCCTGCTTGGCCCTCAGCAGTTCGAACTCGGCATTTCTCTGGAGCAGTTCGATCAGATCGGCCTTTTGCCGTTGCTTCGGGCAGTGAATCTGAACCCGTCGCTCCCGCTGCTCCGTGAGCCATTCCTCCAGAAGCGCTTGCTGAGGAAGCTGATGTTGCACCAATAGTTCCGGCGGAATTTCAACCGCATCCACCTGGCTGTAGTGCTCTTCAATCACTCTCTGGAGGATCAGGCCTGGATCAAGGCTGTCTGCATCAGCCATGTACCCAAGCCGACCCACCAGCTTTCCGGCGCGCATCTGGAACAGCTGCACCGCCGCCAATCGTTCATCACAGGCCAGTGCGACCACATCTCGGCTCACCGACGAATCAGGGAGACTCATTTTCTGATCAGCCGTCAACTGATCAAGGCCCTGAAGCTGGTCGCGCACGCGAGCCGCGGATTCGAAGTCGAGCCGCTCGGCGTAGCGCTCCATCTGCTCCGCAAGCAGGTGCTGCAGTTCATCGCTGCGGCCCTGGAAAACCATGGCCACCTTGCGCAGGGTGCGGTGGTAATCCTCGGAACTGATCATCTCCTGACACACCCCTGGGCAACGACCAATGCTGTGGTTGAGGCAGGTCCTGTCCTGATGCAGCGGCCGCGGTCGCTGTCGCAGTGGGAACACTCGCTTGACCAGAAACAGCGTGCGTCGGAGAAGACCCACGTCAACGTAGGGACCGTAAAAGCGGTCCAATGGGCTGCGAAAACGCCGGCGACGGGTGATGAAGATTCGCGGGTAGTCCTCACTCCATGTGATGCAGAGGTAGGGATATTTCTTGTCGTCCTTCAGCAACACATTGAAGTGCGGCTGGTGGTTCTTGATCAGATTGGATTCAAGTGCAAGGGCCTCGGCCTCGCTGTCGGTGACGATGAATTCGATCTCGCACACCTGACGCGTCATCAATCGGATGCGCGGAGACAGATCGTGACGACTGCGGAAATAGCTGCGCACCCGGCTGCGCAGGGTCTTGGATTTGCCGACGTAGAGGATTCGATCCTCTCCATCCCGCATCAGGTAACAACCGGGTTCAGGGGGAATGTCCTTCAGCCGACGCTCCAGCCGTTCGGGCTGAGTGAGCAGGGGTGCAGTCGGAACAGGGTCCTCCAAGCTCCGATCAGCCTCCGTAGTTCCAGCCTGTGCTGGACATGGTCAAAGCATCACCGTCTTCCAGCAGTCGGGCGGTTTTCACCTCTCCGACAAAAACGGTGTGATCACCGTGCTTGATCTGGCCGACAAGCTCGCACTCAACCCCTCCAACGACGTTGTCCAGCAGTGGCAATCCCAGAGGACCTTCGCTGAATGGAGCGGCGTCAAACCGACCTCCAAGACCCTTTTGCGGTTTGAAGAACACAGCAGCGAGATCCTTCTGATCCGCTTTCAGCATGTTCAGAGAGAAGCGACCTGTGCGCTCGATGATCCCGTGGCTGGTGCTGTCCGCCCGCACACCCATTACGACAAGAGGGGGATCGAATGAGCCTTGGGTCACCCAGCTAGCAGTGAAACCGTTCACTTCGTCGCCGTCCCGCACACCGCAAACGAACAGACCGTGGGGGATTTTGCGGAGAAGAACCTTTTTGGCGTCAGCGTCGAGACTCATGGGTGGAACCAATGTCATCGGAATCTAGGGATCCAACCCCTGCATAGGATCCGCCCAGTACCCGCGTGAACGGATGAGAGCGCTTTACCCGGGCAGTTTCGATCCGCTTACCAACGGGCATATGGATCTGATTGAGCGTTCCGCCGGTCTTTTCGAAGGCGTGATTGTGGCCGTTTTATCCAATCCCAACAAAAAGCCTGTTTTCAGCGTTGAACAACGCATCGCTCAGATTCAGGCCTCCACATCCCATCTGAAGGGGATTGAAGTCATCAGTTTCGATGGCCTCACGGTTCATTGCGCGGAAACCCACCAGGCCGATCTGATCCTGAGGGGCCTGCGTGCGATGAGTGATTTCGAATATGAGCTTCAGATCGCCCACACCAACCGGTCACTTGATGAAACCCTCGAGACGGTTTTTTTAGCCACTTCTGCCCGTCACAGTTTCCTGAGCAGCTCGGTCGTTAAAGAGGTGGCCCGCTTCGGTGGAACGATCGACCACATGGTGCCCGAAGTGGTAGCCAAGGACCTCATGAAGCTCTTTAATTCAGCTTTCCCGTCATGTTGATATGAGTGATATTCGCTTCGCCGTACTCGATCAGCTGGATCAGCTGGAGGATGTCTTCCTTGAAGGAAGCCGCATCCCTTTCAGCGGCGGGCGTCTGGTTAATGAGAACGACGCCGTCGAGCTCCTTGATGCGATTCGGGATGCGCTCCCGGGGGAGGTTGAACGTGCAGCCCAACTGTTAGAGCGTCGCGACTCGTTTATCAACACGGCGAAGCAACAGGCCGAAGAGCTTGTTCAGCAGGGCAAGCGCCAGCACGAGCAACTGGTGAGCAGCGCAACGGTGCGTCAGGAGGCCGAACGCCAGGTGAATGACATGCGGGAACAGACCCGACAACAGTGCGAAACCCTTTTAAAAACAACGCGTCAGCAGGGGGCGGCACTGGAACAGGAGATGCAGGCCAAATTGGCGCAGCAGGAGCAGCAGTTCACAGCACGCCGCCAGCAGTTGGAGCAAGAAGCGCAGCAGCGCCGCCAGCAACTGGAACAGGAGGCCATGGAGTTCAAACGCCAGCAGGGAGAGCTGCATGAGGCCAATCGTCGACAGGCGCTTCAAGACCTCGAAACAATCCGCAGCGAGGGCCAGCGGCTGCAGAAGGAAAGTCGAGACGAGGCAGAACGGGTTCATAACGATGCACTCCAGTTCCGGCAGCAGACCCAGCAACAGTGCGAATCACTGATTCAGCGCAGTCGCCAGGAAGCCGCCAACGTTCAGGACGGAGCGAATCGTTATGCCGAACAAACCCTTGGAGAGCTTGAGGGTCGGTTGAAGGAAATGGCCCAGGTGGTGATCGCAGGCCGGCAGGAGTTGGTGAAGATCCAGTCGATCCGTACCGATCCAACCAAGCCGGCTGACTCCAAGGGCAAAACGGTGTCGATCAGCCGAGCCCGACGGGCTGCCACAAGGCTGCGCTCCATGAAGGGCACTGGCTGAGGCGTTGCGCCTCCTGAAGAATCGTGCCCATCACCGGTTTTGGATCCAGTGCACCATTGGCGATCATGCTGACGTAACGGGGACCGTTGGTCGTTTCGAGAATTCCAGAAACGGCCCGGACGCCTCGAAGGGTGCCGGTCTTACCCCAGAAACGGCCCTGCAGACTGGTGCCCCTCCAGTAGCGACGAAGGGTGCCGCGGCGCCCAGTGATAGCCATGGATGCCTGGTAATAAGCGCCCAGAGGATGCTGGGCCATGCGCCAAAGCAGAGCAGCCAACGTTCGACTCGTCACCCGATTGGCGCGGGAAAGACCACTGCCATCGCGGAGGCGTAATCCCCTCATCGGCACGCCCTGGGCCTGCAACCAATGGGTGTTGGTTTGAAGTGCTCGATTGAGATCCCAGCTCTCAGCCCCTTCCCTCAGAAGCACTTCTGCAGTGAAGTTGTGGCTCTCGGTGTTGGCGAGGCTGAGGAGCGCATGCATCGGTGCGGACTCCTCAGTGTGCAGCAGTTGCGGTGGACGGCTGAAAGGATTTCGACGCTGGCCTGCCTTGCTGTTTTCGCTGTTCACCATGACCATCTCGAACTGTCCCCCCTGCTGCCGCGCCGTTGACTGCATCACTCTCTGCAGGCGCAGTGCAGGATCCATCACCGCCATGTGAAGGGCATTGCTGGTGAGAGCCAGTCGTGTGATCGGAGCGCCGTAGGCATAACTGCGATCGTCGGCAGGCCAGTCGCTGGGCCACCAGCGCTGTGGAGGTACATCCCGAAGCATCAGCCGCACCGGTTCACCTGGTATGACCCTGGAGCGGCTGCCACCCTGTCCGAGCGCCACCATCGCCAGGCGCTGAAGTTTTTCGATGCTCAGATCGGGATCTCCCTCACCGGTGAGTTCGAAACTCCCGTCGCCATGCCGCAGCAACTGGGTTCGCAGCCGCTGGTCAGGACCCAGACGATCCAGTGCAAAAGCCGTGCTGATCAGTTTCTGATTGGACGCTGGAATGCGGGGAAGCCAGCCATTGAGATCGGCTAATAACTGACCGCGATCATCCAGAACACTGATGCTCCAGGGGGCTGTGGAACCGCCGACTGCAGCGCGAATGGTGCGCTGCAGTTCAGGGCAAAGCGGACGCTGCAAACGACCCGGAAGTCCTTGACGTCGGACGGGGGGAGGAGGTTGCAACAACACATCGGCCGCCCGGACAGCTGGACTGCTGACTACTGAGATGAGAGCGATGACAGTTGCAAAATGCCTCATGGAAGTTCCAAACCGCTCACAACTCCCGTGACGCGGTAAAGCAGCCCCTCCAACTCGACCGGCGTGCCGATCTTGAGTTTCGTGCCAGCCACCACAACTCCGGATGAACCGGTTTCCGCTTCAGCCTGAAGCTGGAAACGCGCATGAATCGGTCGCCCAGCTGTCGGATCTGAAGTCTCCACAATCGTGCCATCCGGCTGAAGATCCAGAAGAGGACGGGTGATGTCTTCCACGGTCAGCAGCTGCACCCGGCCCGCCGGCTGATTTCGGATCACAATGCTCACTGCTCCTTCCTCGCGGACTGCAGCAAAGAACGTTTCGGGCTGATTGAGGTAGAGATGCCGGACATCGACCGAAAGTTCAACCGTTTCCATCGAACCTGTGGCACGGGCCAAACCGTTGGCCAATTTCGGAGACCAGAGGGCACCACCCAGTGCCATCAGCGCCGCAAGGGCGGCCAGACCATCCAACAGCTTGAATTGACGCAGAGAAAAACGGCGCGTCATCCAACCGAGTCAGCAGCCCAAACCTTAAGGAGGTGTTGAAGAGGCTTCAACCGCCGAATCATTTGCTCAGTCCGTCAAGGAAACGATCAACATTTCCAAGCTGTTGTTTGAGTCCATCAGGATCTTCACCGGCCAGAAGTGCGTTGAGGCTTTCTGGATCAGGCCGATCGGCACTGGCACTCAACCATCGGAAACCATCTGGATCCTGACGGAAAAGGGCCCAGTCCTCCGGGAAGACCCGCATCAGAGCACCACCATCCAACGGCTGAAGCCAATAGGCCTGCTGCCAGGAAGACACAAAACCGCGACGGCGTTGTCGCGCCACACTGCCGATCCCGACGGCGGCATCTTCCAGGCGCCCATTCAGCATCACGACCACTCCACGGTGCGTTTCGCAAAGCGCCATGAACGCGTCATAGTCCGATGGCTGAGGGCCCACCACCAGCAGCAGAGCGTCGGACTCTGGCTGGGAGGACCACTGGTTGAAATCTGCGATGGCAGAGGCCAGCTGCGGCGCGTCTCGCCTTGCCAGGGCAGCAGCACCGGCATCAGGCCAAAGAATCCTCACCCCGGAATCGACGGCGATGAGAGCTTCAGCCAGACGCAAGGCCACGGGCAACAGCCGCAGATTCTCGAAGCGCAGGGTGGCTCCCCACCGACTTCCATCAGGGGATGCGATCGCGGCCTTGACGGCCTTGAGCAGATCGGCCTCCGCCTTCAACAGATCGGGCGGAAGCAGAGACGCCGTAAGTTCGGCTGCGCTGTCGGCGGCGTCGGACACGGAGTCTTGCTTTGGACTGTTGAACCAGCTTCTCAGGCGCTGGCCTGGATCGCGAGTTGCAACCGCTCCGAAACCTGATCGAGCACTTCAAGATCAATCCATGGGCCAAGGCTGAAACGAAGCAGCGACTGGCGTAGGGCAGTTTCAACCCCCATGGCACTCAGAACAGCACTGTCCTGAACCGTCCCCGATCGGCAGGCGCTGCCGCTGCTGCAGGCCACATTGAGGCGCGACAGCTCACGAACAAGTCTGCGACCGGGAAGGGGAGAGCCCCCTGCGGTGGTGATCAGGCAGGCCAGATGATTGGGAAGGCGTGGAGTGGTCTCCCAATGAAGAACCTTCACACCCTCGATTGCCTCGATCTGAACCTCAAGTCGGTCTCTCCAGTGCACCAACTGCGGTGTCGCTCCTGGCGGCGTCGACTGCTTGAAAGGGTTGTAGCGGGGAAGGATCTGCAGCGCCTCCGCAAGCCCAGCAATCAGCGCAACCGGCTCGGTACCAGCTCGATGTCCTCCCTCCTG
>TARA_B100001175_G_scaffold37838_1_pt1 | contig 10555 bp, 10 predicted proteins | sample TARA_B100001175 | Tara Oceans TARA_B100001175
AAGATTAATTCACATTCAAAGTACATAAAACGTTGTATAAAAATTGCTGAAAAGGGATTGGGAAGCACTGCACCAAATCCAATGGTTGGATGTGTGATTGTACTGAATGATAAAATTATTGGAGAAGGTTATACAAGTCCCCACGGAGGAGCCCATGCAGAGGTAAATGCTATAAAAGCTGTTTCAAATAAATCACAATTAAAAAATTCTACACTATATGTAACTTTAGAACCTTGTTCGCACCACGGAAAAACTCCTCCTTGTTGTGATTTAATTATTAGCCATAAAATTCCCAATGTAGTTATTGGATGTATAGATTCTAACAAAAAAGTTTGTGGCAAAGGAGTTACAAAGCTCAAAGCCAACGGATGTAATGTTATTTTGGGTGTTGAAAAAAAGTTATGTAGACAACACCACAAAAGGTTTCTTACGTATCATGAAAAAAATCGACCTTACATAATACTAAAATGGGCTAAAACGAAAAATGGATTTATCGCTCCGCATAAAAACAAATTAAAAAAACCTAATTGGATTACCGGAAAGTTGTCACGTAAATTAGTTCATAAATGGCGAGCTGAAGAACAAGCAATTCTTGTAGGTGCAAATACTGTAATATCTGATAATCCATTTCTCACAACAAGAAATATTTCAGGTAAAAACCCAATTCGAATTGTGGTATCAACAAGAAAGAATATTTCAAAAAATTATAATGTATTTAATGATGATGCTGAGACTATTCTTTTGGATTTAAGTGAATTAGATAAAGAATTTCCTCTTGGCATGCAAATATGTAAAAAACTCTACAACCATAATATTACTTCAGTGATTATTGAGGGGGGAACAAAAACTCTAAACCACTTCATAAAAGAAAATTTATGGGATGAAGCTAGAGTTTTTGAAGGAAATGAAGAATTTGATTCAGGAATTAAAGCACCTAATTTGGATATTTCTGAGGCTGAGTGCGAAAAAATTGACAATGATCGTTTATGGATTTTAGTTAATAAATAGACTTATAATTAAAAAAAATAAAGTTTAAAACAACAATTTTATTTAATTAGTTATAAAAATGGATTTCAACTTTAATACTTAAACGATTAATATTGCAGTTTATCTAAAAAAGTTTGTGGGCAACGAGATACTAAACGGGTTTTTGAATCCATAAAAACTAACTTTGAATAAGCTGTAGTAATCAATTCTTTTTCATTATTGTAAATCTCGTAATCAAACTCAATTGAAACTTTAGGTGGCTTAACTAAAGAGGTTTTTATGACTAATATATCATCATAAAATGCTGGTTTAGAATATATTATATTCAATATAACTACAGGAAGCATTATCCCATTCTTTTCCATATCCTTATACGAAAATCCAAGTGATTTCAGCCAATCAATTCGACCAATTTCTAAATATTGAGCGTAATTTCCGTGGTAAACAATTCCCATTTGGTCGGTTTCGCCGTAACGAACTTTAACTTTAGTTGTGTGATTGATCATAAAAAAAAGCCTATATTTAGTTGGCAAAAAATAAACCAAAAAAAAATAAAATTCACGTAATTTTAATTTTTTTTTTTGAAATTTTGTTCACATATTTGTGATGTAAAAAAAATTATTTATCAGACCCCAAGATATTTAATTATTTAACCACTAACTAACTAAAAGTATCACCCAAAAATGAATAACACTGCGGAATTGGTATGGAATAATTGCTTATCTTTTATTAAGGATAATATCCAACCGCAGGCCTACAAAACATGGTTTGATCCTATCTTAGCTGTCAAATTATCAAATCAGTCCTTAAGTATACAAGTACCAAGTAAATTTTTTTATGAATGGTTAGAAGAACATTATGTTAAGATTCTAAAGGTTGCTTTGACTAAAGAGCTTGGGGAACATGCTAAATTGGTTTACATAATAAAAATGGAAAATACTTATGGAAACAAGCAACCTTTCACAGAAAAGATTCCTAGTTCAAATAGATCCTCTATCAAGTCACAACAGGCTGATATTCCTCTGAAAAATAAAAATCCAGAATTAAAAAACCCTTTTATTATTCCAGGAATTAGAAATGTAAAAATTGAATCTCAACTAAACCCCATATATACTTTCGAAAATTTTCTAGAAGGTGATTCTAACCGATTGGCTAGGAATGCTGGTATAGCAGTTGCAAACAAACCTGGAGGCACTTCTTTCAACCCGTTACTAATATTTGGAGGGGTTGGCCTTGGTAAGACTCATCTAGCTCATGCAATCGGAGTTGATATTAAAGATAAATATCCTGAGAAGACAGTTCTGTATATCTCAGCTGAGAAATTTACACAGCAATACATAGAATCTGTGAAAAAGAATAATAGAAACGATTTCATTCATTTTTACCAAATAATTGATATTCTAATAATTGATGATGTTCAATTTTTGTCAGGAAAATCTGGAACACAGGATGTGTTTTTTCATATTTTTAACCACTTACATCAAAACGGGAAACAAGTTATTTTAACAAGTGATAAGGCCCCTGTTGATATGCAAGATATTGAACAAAGATTATTGTCAAGGTTCAAATGGGGACTATCTGCTGAACTACAAAAACCTGACTTTGAAACACGTGTTTCTATTGTTCAAAATAAGTTGTTCAGAGACGGTGTTGAAATGTCTCAAGATATCATTGAATACATTGCCAAAAACATAAAAACAAATGTCAGAGAGTTGGAGGGAGCAATAATCTCTCTAATCGCTCAATCTTCATTTAATAAAAAAGAAATCACACTAGGTTTAGCAAAAGAAATTGTTGAAAAATTCGTTAAAAACACCAAACGTGAGGTATCTATAGACTACATCCAAAAAGTGGTCTCGGATTACTTTCAAATGGACATAGATACACTTCAATCTAAGACAAGAAAAAGACACATTGTTCAGGCACGTCAATTAGCTATGTTTTTTGCCAAAAAATTCACAAAAGCTTCGCTCGCAAGCATTGGCTCTCAAATAGGGCAAAGGGACCATGCAACTGTTCTGCATGCCTGCAAAACAGTTGACAACCTATCTTCAACAGACAAACAGTTTAGAAAGTATGTTGAAGATTTAACAAAAAAACTTTCTGTATAGTAACGCATAATGATTAGTATTTTGATGGTGTGTTTGGGAAATATTTGTAGATCCCCTCTGGCAGAAGTTATTCTTAAATCGAAATTACCAAAAAATAAATTTGTTGTGGACTCAGCCGGAACCAGTGACTTCCACAGCGGAAATGCACCAGACAAACGATCAATAGATGTAGCCATAAAATATGGTTTAGATATTTCAAATCAGAAGTCTCGCCCTTTTACAATCTACGATTTTAAGAAATTCGATCATATTTTTGCAATGGATAAATCTAACTACAAAAATATTATTAAGCATGCTCAAAATGATATAGAACTTAAAAAAGTAAGTTTAATTCTAGAATATCCTAAATCTAAAATTAAAGAAGTCCCCGATCCTTACTTTGGAGGTAATTATGGCTTTGAAAATGTTTACAAACTTTTAGAAGATGCATGTGATTACCATAGCCAAAAATTAATTAAAGCCTTATGAAAGGAAACCTTTACCTAATCCCAAATACTTTGGGAGAAGTTGTACTGTTTGAAGTTCTACCTATAACTGTCAAAAAAAAGATTGAAGAAATTGATATTTATATTGTGGAAAGTGAAAAATCAGCACGTAGCTTTATAAAGGCTATTTGTCCAAATAAATCACAAGAAAAAATCAAACTCTTCACTCTGAATAAATTTACTGAGCCCTTGGAAATACCTAACTTTTTGAACCCTTGCACAGAACAAGAAGAATCAATCGGATTAATATCAGATGCTGGGTGTCCAGCGATAGCTGATCCAGGCTCAGAAGTGGTTCGCTTAGCCCATGAAAGAAATATTAAAGTGATTCCAATTGTTGGCCCATCTTCAATTTTAATGGCAATGATGGCATCAGGTATGAATGGACAAAATTTCGCCTTTAATGGTTATTTACCCATTGAAAAAAATAAAAGAAAATCTAAGTTAAAACAATTAGAAAAACAATCTTTTAACCTGAAGCAAGCTCAAGCTTTCATTGAAACACCTTACAGGAATCAGAAACTCTTGGAAGATCTTTGTAATGTTTTACATCCTGATACCAGAATTTGTGTAGCTTGTGACTTGACCCTCTCAACTGAGTATATAAAAACGCTATCGGCTGTAGAATGGCAAAAAAGTAAAGTAAATTTACACAAACGGCCTACAATATTTATTCTCCAAAAAGATTAAAGCAAGTCCACTTTTGGTCTTCTTTCCGCTTCGACTTTACTGGTGTCAAAAGCTGAGAATTTACGCATGTATGAATCGATATTTGTTCCATAGGCATCTTTAAAACTAATTGCACCACTACTTCTCAAATAACGTTTGACACTTCCAGGACCAGCCAAATGTGCAGCAGCTAAAATACCAGATTCAGTAACAAGAGTTCCATTAATCTTATGCCCAATAAACCGTTTTATGTCACGTCTTAGGACCCATTTATTACGCTTTAGATTAGCAATAAAAACCTTTTCCTGTAGTTCTGGACAATTTAAAAAATCTGATGCGTTATATACACCTAAGAGTTCAAGTGTTGAAGTACCAAATTGAAATTTACCTAAATAACCTAAGGAGTTGACCACATGGTATCGACCTCTAGATTCCTTAAAAGCTAAAGCCTCTTTAAAACCTACAAAAGATTGATTTAGTAAAATATAATTGACAAATTTAAAGTTATGTAAATTATTTGATGAAGAAAGGGTTGGTTGGTTGTAAATCAAAACGGCTGAATGCGTATTAGATGATGTTGAAAAATTGAATTGGCTGGCAGAGGTAAAACCATACAAAAGACAACTCAGAAAAATAACTAGAGTAGGCAAGTTTTTAGTATTGTAAGTTCTCATATATTTTAAGTTTCACCAATAGAATTTAAAAAATCGGTGCAAATATACGAAATATTATAACTTATTGACAATCAGTTTTTTAGCTTATTTTCGAATCCCTTGTCTGTTCAAGTAGTTATGATAGCGACGTGCATTTTTGTTATGACCACTTAGAGTTTTGGCAAAACAGTGAAATCCTGGCTTATCTGGGTCGGCTGCAAAATAAAAATAGGAATGCTTTTCACAATTTAAAACTGCATCAATCGCCGATAGATCAGGCATAGCTATGAGTCCTGGTGGAAGCCCTTTGTTAGTATAAGTATTATAAGGAGATTTAATTTTTTTGTGTTTGTTTAAAACTCGCTTAATGTCTGTATTTTTGAAGGCTTTTGATTGATAGGCAGCAAATTTCAAAGTTGGATCTGCTTGGAGTAGCCAATTATTTTTTAAGCGATTGATATATACACCAGCAATTCTTGGTTGTTCTTCAATTTGCTTTGATTCCTCTTGAACTATCGCTGCCAAGATAGATACTTGGTTGGGGCTCAAACCTAAGTCTTTGGCTTTGGCTTTGCGTTCGGAGCTCCAAAATCTATTGTATTCTTTTTGAAGATTGGATCGGAACTTATCTGCATTTGTGTTCCAAAAAAACTCATAACTGTTTGGGAGATACATGGCCAATGCTGTTTCTGAAGAGAAGCCATTAGAGCTCAGAAAAATAGAGTCTTTAAAAACTGTGATCAAACTAAGGCTGTCCGCTTCAATTTGATTGGAAACTCTTTGGGCTAGTTCTGCCAAACTATGTTGGTTGTTAAACGCAACAATCACAGTCAAATTTTGACTTCTTAGTGAGTTGATAATATCGTTGTTGGTCATACCTTTAGAAATACGATAACGTCCAGGTTTTACATTTGTTGTATATTTTTTTTGCTTGGCAAGCAGATCAAACTTTTCAATATCCAACAAAAGGGGTTCCAAGTCTGAACGCACCTGAGAGTATTTTGCGTCGCTAGGGATAAAGATATAGGCCTCAAGTGGATTAAAAGCCGTATTGCTAACAAACATAATACTATATATATAATACGAAAAATAAGCACTGAAGATCAAACCTAGCATTACAACAGCGATTACTATTTTTTTTAAATTCATATACTAGAAATCGTTTTCTATGGTCCCTTCGAAAATATATTGCGCAGACCCAGACAACCAAACATTTACATAAGTAGAGTTATCAACTTCGAAACAGACTTCCAAAATCCCCCCCTTTGTTTGCAACTCAATACGTTGTTTATCCGTTTCTTTAGAGGCGTGCATAGCAACAGCCACGGCTGTTACGCCAGTACCGCATGATAAAGTTTCACCCTCTACTCCACGTTCATAAGTACGAACAGCAAATCGTTCTTGACTAATAGATGTAACAAAATTAACATTAATACCATCTTTTTTAAATGTAGTACTATTTCGTATCTGCGAACCTTCAAATTGAACATCTAAAGCATTCAAATCAGATCGCATTGAAACATAGTGTGGAGAACCTGTGTCAAGCATAAAACCGCCATTAACCCTTGATATTTGTACAACATCTCGCATCTTCAAAGAAACCTGGCTCCCATCAATTATAGCTTTGTGAAGTCCATCAATAGCTATAAAATTTGTGGTGTCTTGAATCATTTCCAAGCGCCTTGCGAGGGCTACAATACAGCGCCCACCATTTCCACACATACTGCTTTGCTTTCCATCAGCGTTATAGTAAATCATTTCGAAGTCATAAACCGCATTAGGTTCTAACAGAATTAAACCATCGGCACCAATGCCAAAACGTCGGTCGCAAAGTTTCGCAATGAGTTTGGTATTATTTTTGTTAAAAATATGTAATCGATTATCAATGATCAAAAAGTCATTGCCTGTGGCTTGATATTTAAAAAATTTAATTGCCATTTGCTATGCAAATATAGTAATATTTATATGGAAGTATAAGTTGTAAAATGACACTTAATTTTTAATAAATCAATTACTAAAAATTAATATTAATGTTATAAATTTGAACTAAACATCAAGATTATGAAAAAATTCCTCTCTTTTGTAAGCGTATCTGCTTTAGGTGGATCTTTGGCACTTTTCGCCTACACTCAATGGTTACAACCTAAATTCATAAGTCAAAACGGCGAATTCAAAAAATCCCCTGTAGAACTACCAGTAAATTACACACCAAATCCAGATGGCGGTAGCAATGTTGATTTTACATTAGCTGCTGAAAAAACACTACATGCGGTAGTCCACGTTAAAAATACAACAGTAAGCGAGGGTTACACTAGCTTTGAAGATTTATTTTTTGGACGTCCACAAGGCCGTGCACAAGTTGGAACTGGTTCTGGTGTAATTATCGCTCCAGATGGCTATATTGTAACTAACAATCATGTAGTTCAAGGAGCACAATCTATTGAGGTAACTACAAATGACAACAAAACTTACAGCGCTGAACTTATTGGAGCTGACCCAACAACAGATATTGCTCTTCTTAAAATTGATGGGGATGAAGATTTTGACTACACCACCTTTGGAGATAGCAATACCACTAAAGTCGGAGAATGGGTCTTAGCAGTTGGAAATCCTTTTAATCTTAATTCTACAGTTACTGCAGGGATTATAAGTGCAAAATCAAGAGATCTTACAGGAAGAAATACTCAGTCTTTTATACAAACCGATGCTGCTGTTAACCCAGGAAATTCAGGTGGAGCACTTGTTAATATTTTTGGTGATTTAATTGGAATTAATACTGCTATATCGTCACAAACAGGATCGTATATAGGTTATTCTTTTGCTGTACCTAGCAATATTGCTAGAAAAGTTATTGAGGACATTCTTGAGTACGGGAATGTACAAAATGGTATTTTAGGGGTCATAGGACAAGAATTGAATAGTGAAATTTCAGAAAAACTTGGAGTGAATGATACAGAAGGATTTTACATAAGTGATGTTCAAAAACAAAGTGGGGCAGATATTTCTGGAATTAAAAAGGGTGACATTATCAAAAGCATCAATGGAATTAAAATTTCTAAATTTTCAGATTTAAAAGGTTTTTTAAATACAAAAAGTCCCAACGACGTTGTTGAGGTAAGCTTTATCAGAGATGAGAAATTAAAAACACTAAATGTAAAACTTGAGAAGCTAACGACCATATACATACCAATTCTTGGAACACTTCGCGAACTCAACAGTACAGAACTGAAAAAGCTAGGAAGTGACTATGGTCTAGAATTACAAGATTTATCTGACTATTACAAAGAAGAATGGATTTCGGATGGCGTCAACAAAGGAAGTCTAATTATTTCAATTAACGATCTAAAAGTAAATTCTATTGCTGACGTCAAAAAAGCTCTGGCCAATAATTCAGATAGAGTTAACCGAATTTCAATTCTAAAGAACAATGGGGAAAAAATGGTGTATCGCTTTCGATAATTAAATAAATAAAAAGTATATTTTTGTGATATGCGCATCGATATCATTAGTGTAGTTCCTGAATTACTAAAAAGTCCTTTTGAAGCCTCAATCCTCAAGCGGGCCATTGATGCTAAACTTGTAAACATTGTGTTCCATAACCTAAGAGACTATACGACAGATAATTACAAATCTATCGATGACTATCAATATGGTGGAGGAGCTGGAATGGTGATGACCATCGAACCCATTGATAAGTGCATTAAAAAATTAAAATCTGAACGTGACTATGAGGAAGTTGTTTATATGTCCCCTGATGGGGAACTTCTAGACCAATCCATGGCAAATCAATTGTCTTTAAAAGGAAATATAATCATTTTGTGTGGACATTATAAAGGGGTAGACCAACGGGTCAGAGATTTTATTATTACTAAAGAAATTTCTATTGGAGATTATGTGCTTTCAGGGGGTGAGCTTGGAGCTGCCGTTCTATGTGATTCCATTATTCGTTTAATTCCTGGTGTTTTGGGTAACGAAACTTCAGCTCTAACCGATTCGTTTCAAGACAACCTCTTAGCACCACCTATTTACACTCGACCCAATAGCTATAATGATTGGGAAGTACCTAAAATATTGTTAAGTGGTAATTTTCCAGAAATTGAAAAATGGAGAGAAAAAAAAGCCTATGAACGCACTAAAAACAAAAGACCAAATTTATTAGAATAACAAAATTCAATTTTTAATTGCAATAATTTAATTATTACTTATATTTGCTGACTATTTGAACCAACCTCTAGCGATACCCGTACATGTTGCTTCAAAAAAATTAAAAAAATAATCATGGAATCCTTAATTAAATTTGTTCAAGACGAATTTGTTACAAAAAAAGACTTTCCAGACTTTTCTTCTGGAGACACAATAACTGTTTATTATGAAATTCGGGAAGGACAAAAAGTTAGAACTCAGTTTTTTCGGGGAGTTGTATTACAAAGAAGAGGCAGTGGAGCATCTGAAACATTCACAATAAGAAAAATGTCTGGTACTACAGGAGTTGAGAGAATTTTCCCAATTAATATGCCTGCTCTACAAAAAATAGAAATTAATAAACGAGGAAAAGTGCGCCGTGCACGTATTTTCTATTTTAGAGAATTAACTGGTAAAAAAGCCAGAATTAAAGAACGTACTAAGTAATTATTTCCCAATAATTAATTTTAACAAAGCGCTGTTTTTAACAGCGTTTTTTTATTGAAAGTTTAACATTTTGTCAAAAAAAGAGATCCCAAATCGGATTGTTTTCAAAATGTTAAAATTCATTTGTTATTTAAACTCTTAATAGTGGGGTTTTTAATATATTTGAAAGCTTTTTAAAATATACAACAGAAAAAATCAACCTGTAAAAAGCTTACTATATGGCTCAAATTATATACACCATTACTGATGAAGCACCTGCATTAGCCTCTAGATCTTTTCTGCCCATTGTCTCCTCATTTTTGGAACCGTATGGTATATCTTTAGAAACCAAAAATATATCATTAGCTGCAAGAATACTGTCCGCTTTTCCAGAATATATTTCAGAAAAAGAGCCTGTAGAAAATGCACTTAAAAGCCTGGGTGATCTAGTCAAAACACCAGAAGCTAATGTTATAAAATTGCCAAATATTAGTGCCTCATTACCACAGCTTAAGGAAGCCATCAGAGAACTTCAGTCCCATGGGTATGCCCTTCCAAAATACCCCGAGCAACCGCAAAGTGATAAACAACAACAAATAAAAAATCGCTACGATAAAATTAAAGGAAGTGCCGTAAATCCTGTATTGCGGGAAGGTAATTCAGACCGTCGTGCCCCAAAAGCTGTAAAAAACTATGCAAAAAAAAACCCGCACAGTATGGGAGAATGGAAATCTGATTCCAAAACCCATGTTGCCAGCATGGAATGGGGGGACTTTGCGCACAACGAACAATCCATAACCTTAAAAAACGCAACGACTGTTCGTATTGTTCACACCAGTCATACAAATAAAAAAACAACTTTAAAAGAAGGTATCAAACTTTTAGACAAAGAGATTTTTGATGCAAGTTTGATGGAGGTTAGTGCTCTAAAAGTATTCTTAAAAAAACAGATAGAGGAAGCTAAAGCCTCTGGAGTATTGCTCTCTTTACATATGAAAGCAACCATGATGAAAGTAAGTGACCCTATCATTTTTGGACATGT
>TARA_B100001175_G_scaffold255961_2_pt1 | contig 10541 bp, 8 predicted proteins | sample TARA_B100001175 | Tara Oceans TARA_B100001175
ATGTTTATAAGATCGAGAAATACCTAACGTATTTGTTTCATTTTCAAGCTCATCTGATATCGCGATTATTGCTTCTGAGGCTATTTCTTGAGCATTTACATTATAAGGATTATATACATCATTAGCGGCATCTACATGCCTCGCTTCAAATGCATTTTGCGATGCTTCGGGATCTTCTTCAATAGGAGTTGGATCCTTAAACCCCTTCCATAACACTTCATCAAACCGTTTATTTATTTTCATTATAGTGTTTATTGTGTCTTCTGATGATAAAAATATCAATCATTTCTCCATTCTAATTCTTGCCAATATTGACACCTATCTCTTGCCTATGATTAGATTTATACGTTTATGATGTCTCTATACAATATTTTTTCTAACTGTTCTGGTGTTAGCATTGATTCTAGAACCATACAAAAAGATGCCCTTTTCATTGCTTTAACTGGTGATAATCATGATGGGCATCACTATGTTGAATCAGCCTTTAAGCAAGGCGCTGGTTATGCCATTATTGATAACCCTGCTTTTAAGATCAATTCTCGCTGTATTCTAGTTGATAATACCTTACAAGCTCTTCAAGATTTGGCACGCTATCACCGAACTCAACTCACAACTACCACGGTTATCGCCATTGTTGGATCTAATGGTAAAACAACAACCAAGAATCTTATTCAGGCTATCTTTTCGTCTTCATTTAAAACACAGGCTACTCAGGGAAATCTTAATAATCATATTGGGGTTCCTTTAACTATTTTATCGCTATCACAGGATTGCGAGTTTGCTGTTATTGAAATGGGTGCTAATCATCCAGGTGAACATCACTTACTCTGCTCCATCGCACAACCTCATGCTGGCATTATTACAAATTGCGGGAAAGATCACCTGGAAGGATACGGCTCCATTGAAGGTGTTATCGATGCTAATTGTGAATTGTATGATTATTTACGAGATACTAATGGTACTATTTTTGTAAATCATCATGATCCTATTCTAAATGCTCGTGTTAGTGATCTTGCTACTATTCATTACGCACATTCGGATCAGGCTATAGACAACGTTTTAACTACAGGATCAGCTATCACACTGTATCCCAACGTTAGCTTACGTTTATCACATCACACTACAATGACGACACATTCTATTACTATCGACTCTCATTTATTAGGTGATTTTCAAATTAATAACATGTTATCAGCTGCTTGTATTGGTCTTTATTTTAAGGTTTCTCTTGAAATGATTAAACACGCCATCGAATCTTATGTTCCTAACAATAATCGTTCTCAAATTATTCAATGGAACTCAAACACGATTATTCTTGATGCTTATAATGCTAATCCTAGTAGTATGACGGCTATGATCAACTACTTTTCTGAGTATCCTGCTGAGAACAAAAGTGTCATTTTAGGGGATATGTTTGAACTAGGGGATGATTCGGGTAAAGAACATGCTTCTATCGCAGCGTTACTAAAAACCAAAGAATTTCATACGATTATTTTAGTCGGACATTTGTTTAAGGGGGTTAAAGATACATTAGCTTGCTATCACGTTCATGATGTGAATGAATTAAAATTATTTTTACAAAAAGAAGCGTATCAAAATCATGTTTTTTTGGTTAAAGGTTCTCGTGGCATGGCGTTAGAAAATGCCTTCTAATAATCATCACTCAAGTTTTTCTGCTATTCCCTCATTTGATTTATCAACATGGTCCGATACATGGAAACATCATCCCATACAAGAGAATTATGATCCCTTGATTGATATTCGTGATCGTCATAAGTCTATTCACTATACTCCTATGTATCACACACTTAAGATAACAGGAGCTATTACAACCTGCTATGTTCGAAAATCTCTCTTTTCTAAATTAATCGTAGCCGTGGATATATTGCAATCGCTTCAACCTAATTACTCTTTTCTAGTTTATGATGCTTGGCGTCCCGAAACTGTGCAACAATCTTTATTTGATGATTATAAAACCATTATTTCTCAGCAACATCCTGCTAAAACAGAGCTAGAATGTGTAACACTCACTGAACAATTCGTTTCATTACCATCAACTAATCCGTTAAAACCTTCGCCCCATATTACAGGAGGATCTATTGATTTAACTATTTTAGATGCTAACGGCAACCCATTAAATATGGGCACTCATTTTGATAGCTTTACCAACAAAGCTCATACAGATTTTTTTGAAGATTCACTTAATAAAAATGATACGAATGGCATTAAAGTGAATCGACGACTCCTTTATCAGGTTATGACTCAAGCTGGCTTTACTAACTTTCCATTTGAATGGTGGCATTTTGATTATGGCAATCAATTTTGGGCAAGCTTAAGCAAACAGCCTTATGCCTTCTATGGGCCAACTAAACCTAGCTAATCTTTTATTGCTTCAAACTAATTATGATAATTAATAGACCTTAATTTAATTTAAGGAATTTTAATATTATATAGTTATTAACTAATAGCTACTTTTTACAACCTTTCTTTTTTTTGATCTTTCAATTTAATTGAATCTGGATATTAAACAGACTCTACCTCATATACCCTTGTACTTTCTTAAACCTTTTAAATTAAAAACCTATCTTAATTTTATTTTTTATAAAAATTTTATCTTTTTTTCTATACAATCACTTGAAATAATTATTTTTTATGTTAAATTTACTAAAATTTTTGAAATTTTTTTACATTTAATCTCGATAACTATAATAAAATGTAAAAAAAATAAAAATAAAGAGTAACTATCATGAATTTAAATGCTTCACATATCCAAAAAATAAACACATATAGTCCTAAAAGATCTAGAAATGCTAATGATCAAGACACTAACCTTTCCCCTTCGAAAAAAACTAGACCCACAAATGCTATGGGTAGCTCTAGTGATAATACCCCGGCTAGCCCTTCGACAAATACAAGTCAGCGGATAGATAACGAAACCCCGAACATTGAACAACAGAGAGCTGTTACCCCAGATCCATTTGCTACGCCTCCTTCATCACCCCGCCAGGACCGCAGAGCTCCAAGTGCACCACGAAGTAGACAACCACTTGCCCCATTTACATGTCTAGTGAACAATATACCAGTAACATTCAACAGTTATGATGATCTTTTTTCTAACACCTTTCTTAGTTTCCCAGGGGATATTCGTAAACTCCCAACTCAAGGAGATTGCTGTTCAGTTGTTATAGACCTGACTAACAAGTTTGTATATAAACGCCTTAACCCTGATGGAAGAATAAAATGGAGTCTTATAAATTTTTTCCAATTTGTTACCAATGAAATAAAGACTGCAAATTCCATAAAAGAACAATTGCCAACTATTAATGTTAACCTTAAAAAGGCTGGTATCAACATATCATTTAACTTGCCCGAAGTATTTCAAAAACATAACGATATAACTATTAAAACATCTTTTATTTCAGGGACTACACTTGATACGATATCTGATCCTGATCTACTACCTGAAGAGGGATGGCGAACTCTTATTGAAGCAGGTACTGATATTTTATTACATGATGATGAGTGGGCTCAAGATTTTTTTCTAAACCTTGCAAAAAATATTAAAAGTTTTTTACATAAGGTATTTCCATCATCGACTCTAGACATATCTAGTATAATTAATTCAGCGAATCTAGAACAATATATATCAGAAAATGGAGAGCTACACGTACAGGATCCTAACGTCATTCAAGTTCATGTACAAACGTTTCTTAGTAATCATGGTATAGATAATAAAGCTGTTTGCAATAACATAACAGCAACCTTATATCTTGCTTGTTATTTAAAACAGTCTAACTTGATAGTGGATCTTAACCCTGAAAACTTAGTGATTCCTGATAGTGATTCCTAAAGTTGCTTAATAACGCTAATCTCAATCCTTATTTTTTCGATTATCGATAAAGTTTTTCACAAAATACCCAATCGCTAGCAATGATGTACTGATCATTATTAACACTCGTACAAGTCCTAAACCACCCATATCAAGAGACTTTGGTAATCGCATCCCTACTAAAGCAGCTAAAATAATTAATGTAAATAAAATGGCAATATGTGCCACTATTTTTGTTAATGATGGTTTTAGTATCCAAACAATGCTACATAACAATATTACAACACCAAAGCCTACCGGAATTAAGGCTGTTGGTGATACGACAGAAAGATAGCCCCATAACCCTACAATAATTAAAGAAATTGCATTAATTAAACTTGCTTTAGCTGGTGTCATATTTAATCCTTTTTATTTTAATATTCAGAATGACATATTATATACCGTTTTTTCACATACGTGTAGCACATAACAATGGGACTTTGTATTCTCTGATTAGACACGCTATGATACGGTTATGATTAATCAATTAAACTCTGAACTTAGCCCTTATTTACTACAACATAAAGATAATCCTGTAGCGTGGCAACCTTGGGCTGAAGATGCCTTTAAACAAGCCAAAGAACACGACAAACCTATTTTTTTATCGATTGGTTATGCTACCTGTCACTGGTGCCATGTTATGGAACATGAATCGTTCGAAGATCCCGATGTTGCTAACTTAATGAATGAGGCCTTTATTAATATTAAGGTAGATCGTGAAGAAAGACCTGACATTGACCATCTTTATATGAGCGTATGCCAATTATTAACAGGATCTGGTGGCTGGCCACTTACCATCATCATGACACCTGACAAAAGACCCTTCTTTGCAGGTACCTACTTTCCTAAACAATCTCTCCCCAATCGCCCTGGTATGCTAGAACTTATTCCTGCCATTTCAGATGCATGGAAAAATCAACGAGACGATATTTTAGTATCAACTCAAAAAATTATGGCAGGTCTAGTTGAACATAATCAATTAAGCGCCCCTGAACAAGTAGCTCATGATCTATCTAAACAAACATTTACTAGCTTTGAATCAGCCTTTGATAACACTTATGGTGGTTTTGGGAACGCTCCAAAATTTCCGATGCCTCACCATTTATTATTTTTATTACGTTATCACCAACGTAGCAATAACAAAGATGCGCTAAGCATGGCAACAACAACCTTAGATGCCATGCAAGAAGGTGGCCTTTATGATCAGATAGGATTTGGATTTCATCGCTATTCAACGGATGCCAACTGGCATACCCCCCATTTTGAAAAAATGCTTTATGATCAAGCTCAGTTACTCACTGCCTACTCCCTTGCATATGATATTACTCAGAATACTACTTACAAAAACACGATTGATAATGTTGTTACCTATCTTACACGTGATCTGCAAGGTGATAACGCAGGATTTTTTAGTGCAGAAGATGCTGATAGTGAAGGAGAAGAAGGAACGTTTTATGTTTGGTCCTATGATGAAGTTAAGCAAATCCTAGAAAAAAACAATTTTGATCTTATCTCAAAAATCTATCAATTAAGTCCAAATGGTAATTATACAGATGAAGCGACTCGTAAACCTACTGGTAAAAATATCTTTCATCAAAGTCCTGATAAAGCATCCATTATTGATGAATTAGGACTTAGCAATAAAGAAGCTGATTCTATAGTAACAGCTAGCTTAATACAGCTTCATGAAAAACGATCTAAACGTATTCGACCTGGCTTAGATGATAAAATTCTTACCGACTGGAATGGTCTTATCATAGCGGGTCTTGCCCAGGCAGGCCGTGCTACGAACACCCCAACCTATGTCAAACTTGCAGAAGATTGCGCTGATTTTATCTATCACAGCATGATTGATAAAACAGGTAAATTACATCATCGGTATCGAGATGGATCTGTCGGTATTATCGCTACAGCGTTTGATTATCATTACTTTATTTATGGTCTTATTCATTTATATCAGGTGACATTTCATGATCATTATTTAGAAAAAGCGAATACCTTACTTCAACAGGCTAATTCTCTTTTTTGGGATTCCTCTAATAATACCTATCTCATTAGCCAAGATGATGATTTATTACTAAGGCAACATGATAGTTATGATGGTGCTTTACCAGCGGTTAATAGTGTTGCTTATTTTAATCTACTGCATCTCTCAACTTATTTACATCAACCAGCTTTATTTAAACAAGCTCAAAATTTAATTTCACAATTTGCTGCATCTATTAACCAATACCCTATGGGATATACGTTTTGGATCCAAGCTCATGAATTATTATCAACTGGCTTTCCTATCTTAGTAACGACACATGCCTTAACAGATCAACAACACGCTGACTTACAAAAATTTCCCTATCTAGTCATACAAAATCTGGCAGACTCACCATACCTTAGCAATCAAAAACAATTGGCTTCTTTTGTTGCGATAGACGATACACCAACGTTTTACTTCTGTCATGATTTTATGTGTAAAAAACCGACAACGTCTTTTAATGATGTTATCCAATATTTACAATAATTAATCCTATTTTTATTTAATAATTTTTGTTAATTAGTTTTATAATTTATAGTTTTAATAAATCACACTTGATTTATTAAAAAATCTTAGTAGCATTAAGCTATGTTAGAAAATTTTAATATTAGTAATATCATTAACAGTTTGTCTATTACGACTGTATCAAAGATATTTTTATCGTTTTCTTTAATCATCTTGCTCATTATCCTTAAAAAACTGATTCATCAAATTATTCGTAAACGTATTAAATCTAATAAAACTATCTACAAATGGAAACGTACAACTAACTCTATTTTACTGATAATTGGCTTTGTTTGTTTGCTCTTATTATGGTTTTCTAGTTTTGGTTCATTTACAGCATCTTTAGGTTTAATAACAGCTGCTTTAGCATTTGCTTTACGTGATATTGTTACAGACCTAGCAGGTTATATTTTTGTTGTTATCCGTCGCCCTTTTCAAGTTAGTGATCGTATTCAAATAGGTGATACTAAAGGCGATGTATTACATATCGAATGGTTTCAAATCACTCTTTTAGAAGTAGGTAACTGGGTTGATAATGATCAAAGTACAGGTCGTCTTGTTTATATGCCCATTGGCCAAGTTTTAACTCAAACTATTTTTAATTATTCAGCTGGTTTTGATTGGATTTGGAATGAAATCAGTGTCTTAATGACATTTGAATCTGACTGGGAAAAAGCTAAAAAAATCATTTTGAACATCATTGAAAAACAAGATGATCAAATGAATCAAAACGTAGAGAAAAAATTAAAAAAAGCAATGCAGCAACATATGATTGAGTATCCAAATATAAAGCCTATTATTTATACGAACACTACAGAAAGCGCTATTAATTTGACAGTAAGATATTTATGCCCACCTAAAAAAAGACGAATTAGTGAACATGAATTCTGGGAAGCTCTACTAAAAAAGTTTGGTAATACCCCATCATTATCGCTTGCTTATCCTACTAGTCGTTATATTAATACATAGCCTATATTATTTTTTTTCTTAATAATATTTAAAATTTTAATTTTTTAAAAATAACTAACTATTATATTCTGTCATTAGCAACTAACAATCTAACTTCTGCATCGTCAAGACGCCCATTATATCCAAGGAACCCTCTATAAAGACCAACTGCAAATGGGAATTCACAACCTCAAAGAACTACATCCCCTGACAGAGCTCCATCACCTCCTTTATTAGATATTGACGAGCTTCTTACTCTAAATCCAGCTGACAAAGAAAATTATTATCCCAATTATTCCTAATAACAAGTTATATAAGTTGCTAGCTAAACTTACTAGCTAAATTGACAGTTTTATTAAAACCATGAGACACTCTTTTCATGATTTACTTAGAATTAGTTCCTCGTAATCTTGAGCAGTTATGCACTGATTCTAAACTCTACTTAGATTCTTTTTCTGATCTTACTGGTATTAATATCCCTGATATTAAACGCCTACCCATTAGAAGCACCAAAGCAGCAAATGCTTTGCTTGAACATCAGATGACAGTAATTCCTCATATTCGTACCCAAGACGCTGCTTTAGATGATCATCTAAGTATGATATCTCGCTTATATCAACATGGATTAAGACATGTACTATTAATTTCTGGCGATCCTGATGACACAACTATGTCTTATGATGTTACACCTCCCATACTTACAAAACATTTAAAACAATCATTTTCTGATCTTATTATCTACTGTGGTATTGATCCGTACCGACAATCCTTTGACGAAGAGTGTCGTTATACATACGAAAAGCTGGCAGCTGGTGCAGATGGTTTGTTTTCTCAGCCATTTTTTGATGTTTCTTTACTCGAAACTTTTCTTAAATCTTTTTCATCAACTCAATTTTTCTGTGGTATTTCGCCGGTTACATCGCAACGATCTCTTGAGTATTGGCAAACCATTAATCGTGTTTGTTTTCCACAATCATTTGACTTATCCCTGGCCTACAATGTGTCTTTAGCCAAGGATTTACTAGCATGCTCACAACACTATAATCAACATGCTTATCTTATGCCTATTCGTACACCAGTAAAAGAGTATTTAGAGTCCGTATTTACTTAACGTCTACATCTAAGTAATATTTTGCATCTTCTTTTGAAATAGCCACACAATGAACGCCTCCATCTACATGATGGGTCTCACCTGTTACTCCGCTGGATAGCGATGAGGCTAAATAAAGTCCCGCAGACCCCACTTCTTCGAGTGTAATATTACGTTTCATAGGTGATCGATATTTATTGATTTTAAGTAACACGTCTGATCCAGCAATGCCTTTAAATGCTAAGGTTTTTACAGGTCCAGCTGATAAAGCATTTACGCGAACACCTATCGATCCAAACTCAGCCGATAAATAACGAACCGAACTTTCTAAAGCAGCTTTTGCAACTCCCATAATATTATAGTTAGGAACATACATTTCGCCCCCTAAATAAGTTAAGGCAATAATCGATCCGCCATCATTCATTAACGGCTTTGCTGCTCGTGATAAGGATATTAATGAATAAGCACTTATACCTAAAGCTAAATCCCATCCTTCTTTAGTTACATCAGAAAAATCACCCATTAAATCATCTCGATTAGCAAAAGCAACCGCATGAATTAAAAAGTCACAGGTTCCATAACTTTTTTTATACTCTTCAAAAACACTTGCTATCTGATCTTCGTTACTAACATCACATTCACAAATTAACTTAGAATTCATTTCTTCAGCAATAGGTCTTACTCGTGCTGCCATGGTTTCATTAGCATAGGTAAACGCTATTTCTGCACCTTGATCATGTAGCGCTTTTGCGATGGCATAACCAATCCCGCGTTTGTTACTAACGCCAAATATTATTCCTTTTTTTCCTGTCATTAATTGAGTCATGACCTATGTCCTCCATTAGTCGTCACTATTTGTATAGTTATGTAATAACTTAACTATAAAACATAATGCCGTTTTTCTTCAATAAGAGATATTAATTATTAACACGTTTATTGCTTGATCTTGTAATTATTTTCTTCGTGTTCTGATATCCACTAGAATCAATAGCTACACCATACCCAGGATGTGTTATGTTATACGATGTTATCACTGTTACTTATTTTTTTAATACTTTTACAAGCAATTTCAAGCACGCTACTATTCGTTTTGATAGTGGGTTTTAATTACACCAAGGATTTTGACTACTATCCTCGGTCCAAGCAGGATTACTTTTAAAGGCATCGTGAATTTTACATTTATTAGTAGATGAAAACCCAGCTTGATGCCCAAAACCACCAAAATAACCACTTCTAATTTTGCTTGTGTCCCAAGAACTAAGATCTTGGTCATAAGCATACGACCATGCAAAGATATTTTGAATCTGAGTCACATTACTCACATCCCAGTTATTTAAAGGTTGATTAAATGCACTAGCCTCTTGAAACATATGACACATCAGATCTACGTTACTCACATCCCAGTTACTTAAAGGTTGATTAAATGAACTATTAAATGCAAACATCCAACACATATTTGTTACATTACTCACATTCCAACTACCTATAGGTTGATTAAATACAGTATTACCTTGAAACATACCTTGCATTTGTATTACTTTACTTGTATTCCAATTACTAATATCATGATTAAAACGTGAATATGCAAACATCATAGTCATATGAACTACATTACTTACATCCCAGCTACCTATGGGTATACTAGTGCCAGAATTGTCACGAAACATATGAGACATATTTGTCACGTTACTCACATCCCAATTACTAATATCACAATTAAAACTAGATTTATGTTGAAATAAGCTACTCATATTTGTAATGGGTGATGTGTCCCATGTATTAATATCTCCACATGTAGCGGCACTATTCCCGTTATAATACGTATTAGATTGACCTGGTACCGTCTCATTTAACTTTGCTACTAACTCTGTTCTATTTGCTGGTTTAACTAATAGACTCCAAGCACTTCCTGGGGATTCACAACCCACACTAGTTGTGCTGTAGTACCCATCTCCATCCGCGTCTTCATACCACGTGGGCAACGCACTCGCATCACCATTCGCATAACTGTCGCACGCATCGCTATTGTTCGTTACTTTTCCTGCTACTGAATCTGTATCCGTGCATACACTCGTTGCACTGCCCGTTCCATAGCCGTCTTC
>TARA_B100001175_G_scaffold131131_1_pt1 | contig 10526 bp, 11 predicted proteins | sample TARA_B100001175 | Tara Oceans TARA_B100001175
GAGAAAAAAATGGAATTAAATATTTTAGCAGCCGGGATCACCATGGGGCTTTCAGCTATTGGAGCTGGAATCGGTGTTGGTGTTTTAGGAAGCAAATTTATAGAAGGAATAGCAAGACAGCCTGAACTGGCACCATTTCTTCAAGGCAGATTCTTTTTAATGATGGGGTTAACCGATGCGGTTCCTATGATTGGAGTTGGCCTTGGAATGTATATGTTATTTGCTGCATAAAGATAGAAAGTAAGATATGAGTATAAATGCAACCTTAATTGCTCAAGCAGTTGTGATGATTGTTTTTGTCGCAATATGCTGGAGATATATTTATCCACCAATTCTTTCAGTTATGCAAGAAAGAGAGAAGAAAATATCTGACGGCTTAGAAGCAGCAAAAAAAGCAGATGATTCTTTGGAAGAAGCAAAGCTCGCCTTTGATAAAGAGTTAAACAAAGCAAAAGAGGATGCTGCAGAAATACTTGAAAAAGCAAATGCTAGAGCATCTAAAATTGTTAGTGATGCGTCAACGAAAGCTGAAGTCGAAGCAGAAAAAATAATGACCTCTGCCTCTGTAGCTGTTGAAAATGAAGCCAACAAAGCAAAAGAAGAGTTAAGACAACAGATGTCAGAAATTATTATAGACACAACTCAAAAGATTCTCGGTGAAGAAATTTCTAAAGAAAAACATGAAGAAATTCTTAAAAAGGCGGCAGAGGAGCTATAGAGAATGATTGAGTTAACTCCTTTAGCAAGACCATACGCAAAAGCTTTATTTGCATCTGCAAATGATTTAAAAGAATTAGACTCTATGGCAGAGGAGCTAAAAATTATGGCGACAGCATCCAAAACAGAGGGAGTTATAAATACGATTGAAAATCCTTCGCTTTCTAGAAAAGAGGTGGTCGATATTCTTGCCAAGCTATTCGAAGATAGTGTTTCAAAAACATCTATAAAACTTGTTGAAATATTAGCTGAAAATAAACGCTTAAATCTACTCGAATCCATATATTTTATCTATCAAGATTTGTTAGAAAAACACAATAATCAAAATTCAATAGAAGTATTCGTTGCAAACGACCCAGGAGAAGGGGCAAAAGAGAATATAGAAAAAAAACTAAGATCTACATACGGCGAAGATGCCAAAATAAATTTTTTAAAAGACCCAAATATGATGGGCGGCCTATCAATAAAGATAGGCGATGAAACACTTGACCTTTCAATAAGAGGAAAGGTTAACAAACTTGTAAATCAATTAAATTTTTAAGGTGAAAAAATGAGTCAATTAAATCCATCAGAAATTTCCAGCGTTTTAAAAGAAAAAATAGCTGGGCTTGATCTTTCTGCAGAAAGAAAAAATGAGGGCATTGTTGTTAGCGTATCAGACGGTATTGTAAGGATACATGGCATGGGCGATGTTATGTATGGTGAGGTAATAGAGTTTGAAAATGGCACAAAAGGCATGGCCCTTAACCTTGAACAAGATTCTGTGGGCGCTGTTGTTCTTGGAGATTACCTTGAGATTATTGAGGGGCAAAAAGCAGTATGCACAGGAAAAGTCTTAGAAGTTCCTGTTGGAGAAGCTTTGTTGGGAAGAGTGGTAAATACACTAGGCACACCAATTGATGGAAAGGGCGAAATAAAAGCAGAAAACAATATGCCAGTTGAGGTTGTTGCCCCTGGTGTTATTGCTCGTCAAAGCGTTGATCAACCAGTTCAAATCGGTTTAAAAGCTGTTGATGCCATGGTTCCAATTGGAAGAGGTCAAAGAGAGCTAATTATTGGAGACAGACAGACAGGTAAAACTGCTGTAGCTATTGATGCAATCATCAATCAAAAAGGCACCGGAATTAAGTGTATTTATGTTGCGATTGGTCAAAAACAGTCAACGGTGGCAAATGTTGTAAGAAAGCTTGAAGAATATGGAGCAATGGAGCATACAATTGTTGTTTCAGCAACAGCCGCCGATCCAGCACCAATGCAATATCTGTCAGCATATTCAGGCTGTACAATGGGGGAGTATTTTAGAGATAAAGGTGAAGATGCGTTAATTGTTTATGATGATCTTTCTAAACAAGCCGTTGCCTATAGACAAGTATCACTATTGTTAAAAAGGCCTCCTGGAAGAGAAGCCTATCCAGGTGATGTTTTCTATCTTCATTCAAGATTGTTAGAGAGAGCAGCAAGAGTCAATGCTGATTATGTAGAACAAGTTACTGGTGGAAAAGTTAAAGGAAAAACTGGATCTCTTACAGCTTTGCCTATTATTGAAACGCTTGCTGGAGACGTTTCTGCATTCGTGCCAACAAACGTGATTTCAATAACCGACGGTCAGATATATCTAGAGACTGAACTATTCAATTCAGGCATCAGGCCAGCAATTAATCCAGGACTATCTGTTTCAAGAGTTGGAGGATCAGCCCAAACCAAAATTATGAAAAAGCTAGCCGGTGGAGTTAGAACGGCGTTAGCTCAATATCGTGAATTGGCAGCGTTCTCACAGTTTGCTTCAGATTTAGACGAGGCTACAAAACAACAGTTAGCAAATGGTAAGGCATTCACAGAACTTCTTAAACAAAAACAATATGCTCCTATGAGTGTTGCCCAACAAGCTTTGAGCTTATTTGCTGCTGATAGAGGCTACATGGCTGATATAGACGTTGAAAGGATATTAGACTTTGAAGAGGCTCTCCATAGCTACTTAACTTCAGAAAAAGGAGAGCTAGAAGAGCAGATAAACTCTACAGGAGATTGGAGTGACGATATTGAGAGTCAATTCAAAGACCTTGTTGAGGATTTTAAGAAAACACAAACTTATTAATATAAATTATGGCTAATACAAAAGAAGTAAGAAAACAGATTGCGAGCATTAAAAGCACGCAAAAAATTACTTCAGCTATGGAAATGGTTGCGGCTAGCAAAATGAAAAAAACTCAAGATTCTATGCTTGAAGGCAGGCCATACTCCTTAAAAATTAAAGATGTTATCTCACACATAGCACTAGCAAGTTCAGAATATCCACACCCTTTTTACGAAGAAAGAAGCCCTAAGAAAGCATGTTTTATAGTAGTTTCTTCAGACAAAGGTCTTTGTGGCGGGCTTAACATCAACCTTTTTAAGCAAGTAATTGCAAAATCTGCAGAATTAAACGAACAAGGCATAGAATCATGTTTTGCTTTAATAGGAACAAAAGCAGCAGGCTTTTTTAGAAGTGTGGGTGGAGAGGTTATTGCAGTAGCAGAGAAGCTTGGTGACAAACCAAATCCTGATGACCTAATCGGCCTTACCAAAGTAGTTCTCGATATGCACAAAAATGGAGATATTGATCAGGCCTATTTATGCTCAAATAGTTTTGTCAACACAATGACACAACAACCTAATGTTGAGCAGCTGATACCTCTTGCACCAGAGGAACAAGAAGAATCAAATCCATCGCAATGGGATTATATATATGAGCCGGAAGCAAAAGAGTTATTGGATGGACTATTAACTAGATATATAGAATCTTTGGTTTATCAAGCTGTTGTAGAAAATAGCGCATGCGAACAAGCGGCAAAAATGATTGCAATGAAGAATGCTACAGACAACGCAGGGGATTTAATTAAAGAATTAGAACTTTTATATAACAATGTAAGACAAGCAGCTATCACTCAAGAGCTCTCAGAGATAGTTGGTGGCGCAGCCGCAGTTTAAGGAGAAAGATATGAGCAATGGAATAGTTACACAAATTATTGGAGCTGTTATCGACGTCGAGTTTGACAAAGATAATATCCCGAAAGTCTACGAGGCACTTTTGGTAGATGAAAGCGGCACAACTCTTGAGGTGCAACAGCAACTTGGAGATGGTGTTGTTAGAACTATTGCTATGGGGGCAACTGAGGGGTTGAAAAGAGGCCTAATAGCAACAAGAACTAATGCGCCTATTTCAGTACCAGTTGGTCCGGAAACTCTTGGAAGAATTGTAGACGTACTTGGCAACCCAATAGATGAAAAAGGGCCGATTGGCGAAAAGGAGAAAATGCCAATCCATAGAAAACCTCCAACATATACAGATCAATCAGCATCCAATGATGTTCTTGAAACAGGCATTAAAGTTATCGATTTAATGTGTCCGTTTGCCAAGGGTGGAAAAATCGGATTGTTTGGAGGAGCGGGTGTTGGTAAGACTGTGAACATGATGGAGCTAATTAATAATATTGCCTTACAACATTCTGGACTTTCAGTATTTGCAGGCGTCGGCGAAAGAACCAGAGAAGGTAATGATTTTTATTATGAAATGCAGGAATCAGGAGTTGTTAATATTGATAATTTAAGTGAGTCAAAAGTTGCTATGGTTTATGGGCAAATGAATGAGCCACCTGGCAACAGACTTAGGGTTGCATTGACTGGGCTAACTATGGCCGAAAGCTTTAGGGATGAGGGAAAAGATGTTCTATTATTTATTGATAACATTTATCGTTATACCTTAGCGGGTGTTGAAGTATCAGCTTTACTAGGAAGAATGCCTTCAGCTGTTGGATATCAGCCAACTCTAGCTGAAGAAATGGGAGCTCTTCAAGAGAGAATAACATCTACGAAAACTGGGTCTATCACATCTATTCAAGCAGTTTATGTTCCTGCTGACGACTTAACCGATCCGTCTCCAGCAACCACATTTGCTCACTTAGACGCAACTGTAGTTCTTTCGAGACAAATCTCTGAGCTAGGCATTTATCCTGCTGTAGACCCTCTCGACTCAACCAGCAGACAGCTTGATCCTTTTGTAGTTGGCGATGAACACTATAATGTTGCACAAGGAGTTCAGAAAATCTTACAAAGATATAATGAATTAAAAGACATCATTGCTATTTTGGGAATGGATGAATTATCAGAGGAAGATAAAGGACTAGTAGCAAGAGCAAGAAAAGCACAAAGATTTTTATCACAACCATTTTTTGTTGCTGAAATATTTACTGGAACACCTGGAAAATATGTATCACTTGAAGACACCATTAAGGCTTTTAAAGGTATTTTAGATGGCGATTATGACCACTTACCAGAGCAAGCTTTTTATATGGTTGGCACAATTGAAGAGGCTGTCGAAAAGGCTAAAACGTTATAAAAATGAGCACCATTAAGATCAACATAGTTTCATCGAGTGAGGAAATCTATTCTGGTGAAGCTACCATGGTCTATGCAACAGGAACATTGGGTGAGCTTGGGATAGCTCCAGGACATACACCGCTTTTAACCGGCTTGGCACCTGGACCTGTAAGGGTTCAGAATGGGTCAGAAGAAGAGGCATTTTTTTGCTCCGGAGGATTTTTGGAAATTCAGCCTGATTTAGTAACTGTACTGTCAGATACTGCTGAGAGAGCAGACAGTCTCGATGAATCTGAAGCTATAAAAGCAAAAGAGGCAGCAGAACAAGAATTAGCAAATAAAGACGCTACCCTTGATTATGCAAAAGCAGCCTCTCAGCTAGCTGAAGCTGTTGCTCGACTAAAAACTATTCAAAAACTTCGCAAAAAACAGTAAGGTATCTATTTAGCCTTATATTGTGAATATTCATACTGTCATACTGGCTGCAGGCGAAGGCTCAAGGATGCTTTCAACTAAAGCAAAGTCTCTCCAACCTCTTGGAGGACACTCAATGCTAAAAAGGATATACATGACTGCCTCAAAAATAAGTCATGAAACTACTTTTGTTGTTGGCTATGAAAAAGATTCGATAACAAAAGAGACAAAAACTTTTGACGGAACAATTCACATAACAGAACAAGAAAAACCTATTGGAACAGCAAATGCTGTTAAAGTTTCACTAGATACAATATCAAAAGACTCAAAGGTGATTGTGCTCTATGGAGATGTGCCGCTTATTGAAGAAGATACTTTAAAATCTCTAATCTCAAATACTGATAATTCTTTAACAATATTAAGCACAATATTAGAAAACCCATTCGGTTACGGCAGAATAAAAAAAGATCCCGACGGCCATGCTATAGCAATCGTAGAGGAAAAAGATGCTTCCGATGAGGAAAGAAAGATTAAAGAGATATTTACAGGCATTCTTTGTTGCAACAAAGAACTGCTAGAAGAGGCTATTAGCGATGTCGATAATGATAACGCAGCAGAGGAATATTATTTAACTGATATAGTTTCAATTATTAGCTCAAAAGGGTATAAAATTAAAACATGTGTTGTGCCAAACAATGAAGTTAAGGGCGCCAACACTAAAACAGAGTTATCAGAGTTAGAGGACATATACAGATCAATGAAAGCAGAAGAACTTCTAGAAATGGGTGTGACCCTGACAGACAAGACAAGACTTGATGTTAGGGGAGCTGTTTCGGTTGGCAAAGACTGCCATATAGATGTAAATGTAATACTTGATGGAAATATTGTGCTTGGAAATAATGTGTTTATAGGCCCTAACACCATACTTAAAGATGTTGAAATAGGCGACAACTCTTCGATAGAAGCTTTCTCTCATCTCGTTTCATCAAAAGTCGGAAAGGGTTGTTCTATAGGCCCATACGCAAGATTAAGAGAGGGCAGTCATATAGATGACGAGGCAAAAATTGGCAATTTTGTTGAAACTAAAAAAACAAAACTTGGAAAAGGCTCGAAAGCTAATCATTTTGCATATCTTGGTGATGCTGAGGTTGGTTCAGAATCAAACATAGGAGCCGGTACTATAACTTGCAACTACGATGGCAAGAATAAAAATGAAACAAAAATAGGTGATAATAGTTTTGTTGGAACTAACTCATCTTTGGTTGCGCCTGTGACTATAGGATCTAACTCTTATGTTGCCGCCGGTTCTGTAATTACTAAAGACGTTCCAGATAACGCTCTAGGGGTTAGTAGAGCGAAGCAAGATAATAAAGAAAACTGGTCTAAAAAGAAGAACTAGAATATGTGTGGAATTATTGCTGCAGCCTCTGAAAGAAATGTTGGCAAACTCTTGGTTCAAGGACTTCATAAAATGGAGTACCGCGGCTACGATTCTGCAGGAATAGCATTACACCAGGAAGACCAAATAGCTCATCTAAGAACTCTTGGTAAGGTAAGGCTGCTCGAAGAGAAGATGATTTCAGAAAAACCAAAAAGCAAGCTTGGCATTGCCCACACAAGATGGGCAACTCATGGCGAGCCTTCTGAAGAAAATGCACACCCTCACAAGTCGAATGAAAGAATATATATTGTTCATAACGGCATTATCGAGAACTATATAGAGCTTAAAGATTTTTTAAAAAAAGAAGGATATAGTTTTACCTCACAAACCGACTCAGAACTAATTGCTCACATGCTTGAACACTACCTAAATAATGGCAATTCGATGATAGATTCCATGTATTTAACAAAAGAAAAACTTGAGGGAGCATATGCTATTGCAGCAATAGATAGAGCAGATAGCTCAAACATAATGATTGCAAGAAACAAATCACCACTTCTAATAGGCATAGGCGAAGATGAAATTTTAGCCGCCTCAGACCCGCTAGCAATAGGACAGCTAACCAATGAATTTATTTTCTTAGAAGATGGTGATGTTGCAGAGATTTCATCAAAAGGGTTTAAGATTTATGATGATTCGAAAAAAGAAGTAGAAAGAGAAATATCTCATATAGATATTTCAAGCCAAGCAACATCTAAGGGTGAGTACAGACACTTTATGGAAAAGGAGATATACGAACAACCCGAAGCAATTTTAAACACAATAGATGGAAGAGTCGGAGGGGATGACGTATTAGATAATATATTTGGAATAGGCTCTTCAGATATTTTTGAAAAAGTTAAAAGAATCCAAATAATAGCTTGCGGAACAAGTCTTCATGCTGGAAGAGTTGCCGCTAACTGGTTCTCAGCAATATCAGAACTGCCAACACAGATAGACTATGCATCTGAGTACAGATATAGGAACCCCCATGTAGATGAAGATGCCCTTTTAGTAACAATATCTCAGTCAGGCGAAACTGCTGACACTTTAGCGGCATTAAGATATGGAAAAGAAAAAGGATATTTGTCTACGCTTACAATTTGTAATGTCCCAACAAGCTCTTTGGCAAGAGAGTCTGAATACTCTATTTTTACAAATGCTGGACCAGAGATTGGTGTTGCTTCAACAAAAGCATTCACGACTCAACTAGCTGCACTAATGCTACTTGCATTATCAATTGCTAAAAGCAGAGACAGAAATCCTAAGCTAAGAAGCCGCGTTATTACTGCAATGAGATCTTTATCAGATACGATTAATGAAACCCTCAAGCTAAAAGACGAGATTCTTAAAATAGCACCAGAGATTGCCAATAAAGATAATGCTTTGTTCTTAGGAAGAGGAATTTTTTATCCAATTGCAAAAGAAGGCGCGCTTAAATTAAAAGAAATCTCATATATTCATGCCGAAGCATACCCAGCAGGTGAGCTAAAGCACGGACCGCTTGCGCTAATCGATGAAGATATGCCAGTAATAGCCCTGGCACCTGAAAGCGAGATCGCTGAAAAACTAGTTTCAAACTTAGAAGAAGTAAAGGCGCGAGGAGGAACGCTTTATGTGTTCTCTGACCCATCCATCACTATGGAATTAAAATCTGGCAGACTTATTAAAATGCCAAAATGTGATTTTTTGCTTACCCCAATTATCTATACTATTCCGCTTCAGATTCTTTCTTATGAGGTAGCCTTGTTAAGAGGAACAGATATTGACCAACCAAGAAACCTAGCTAAGTCAGTCACGGTGGAGTAGATTTGAGCAGTGATTAAGAGATGCAAAATCCTTATATTTCTCATAACTATGAATTTCTCTTTGGGAGTAATGGCAGAGTCTTACGTATGTAAATTTAACTATAAAAAAGAAAAAAATAGAGACGCAAGAACAGAGATTCATAAATTTGAAAGAATGAAATCTGGAGAAAAGTTTTACCATTACGTTGATTACGTTAAAGAAGGAGATCTAAGTATTTATGAAGAAACATATGAGAATGATGAAGATCTTGATAAGTATATTATCTTGGGCAGAAAATCTAAAGTATATAAGATCGACAAAAAAAGACTAAAAGCAACAGAAGTATGGATTTATGTTAATCATAATTCAGAAGTTGTTACTGGTATGTGCGAACTAGAAAAAATACATAGTTATGAAGAAGTTGAATTCAAAAGGGTTAGAGTCAAATCACTGTTCAAATCTAATCAGTGACAGTGGAGTAAATCAACCCCAACTTTCGTTTTAATCCCCCATTCTGCGGTTGTTTCAGAAATTTATAAGAAGAAATCCCGGTAAAAATTACCCTAAAAATTTCACCCATTTTTTCGTGTTAGCGGAAGTCATAAGAGGTTTATAAGAACGATTGCGATCTCTTATGTGTTTTTATAGGACATTTATTAGTAATTATGGCATTATTATTTAGTAAATATTCAAAGGAGAAATAAATGGGAAAATTTTTACTTTTAACAACTTTATCAGTTGTGTCTATATCAATTATAGCAGCTGAGAAGTATGAATTAAGCTGTAATGCCATAGAGGGATATGATGACATAAGGATTAAACCAAATGGAATTATTGCCAATATAAATATGAATAATTTTAATGACACCGGCGATATTAATGTAATAGCGACAGTTGAGGGAAACAATAACAAGAGAAAATATTCGGTAAATGTACCTTATACCAAAGTAGGCGAAAGAATTGAGTTGCTTAATGATCTTTATGTTTCTGCAGCTACAAATGTTTCCAAAGACGAGTTCCAAGAGTTCTTTGGCAAATTTCCATCAATAACTTGCTATGGATCATAATTAGATTTTTTGAAACACTGCAGAAATAGTGGAGAATGAAAGTTGAGGTTCACTTACTCCGTTACAGTGGAGTAAATCAACCCCAACTTTCGTTTAAACCTCGTATTCTGCGGGGGTTTCAAAAATCACTAAAAATTAACCCCGGTAAAAACTACCTTAAAAATTTCACCTATTTTTTCGTGTTAGTGGAAGTCATAAGGTGTTGATATGACTTGTTGCGATCCCTCATGTGTATTAATGAGACATTTATAAGGAGTTATGGCAGAATAATTTTATGAATAAAAATGTCTTTATGTCACTTACAATTCTTTTATTTTCACTCCCCATCACTTCCGAATGGGTCAAATTGGCAACAACTGATAATTATATAGATTATTATGTTGATAGAGAGTCAATAGTGACCAAAGGAGAAAATACTTTCTTTTGGAGTTTGGCAGATTATCCAAAACCCATTGAGGGACTTTATTACTCCGGAATTCAATATGTAGAATTAGACTGTAGTATATTGCGCTATAGATTTCTTGATGTAGTTTTGTATGAAGAAAAAATTGGTAAAGGTGATTCTAGTTCTCCAGAATTACCGGCAAATTATAAAAAATGGAGATATCCAGTTCCTGGATCAGCTTATAAAATTGTTTTATCTGCTGTTTGTTCTTAAAAATATTAAATTATTCATATTTCAAAAAAACCTTTTTTACAATATCCTTGTAAATAGATAGTTTAAAAAAAATATTGCGATAAGGTAAAAATGACAATAGTTAGAG
>TARA_B100001175_G_scaffold63295_2_pt1 | contig 10516 bp, 12 predicted proteins | sample TARA_B100001175 | Tara Oceans TARA_B100001175
AATCTCAATACGCTTTGAGAGCGGTGATGAAATATCTTATCAAATTGTTAAAAACTATGAAAGACTTGAATATAATTTCAATATTTTAGGAGATAGCTCTATAATCATACCGACTGGAGATTATTCAAATTGGTCACATCAACTTGAATTCGAAACAGCAAATCATAGAAAATTAGTTTATGAAATTGAACTAAATATTGAAGGTTTCTGGTCTGGAAATCGAACTGAATATCAAAATAATTTTACAGTAAGACCTTTTCCAGGAATAAATTTAAATTTGGGTTATATCCATTCTAAAGTAAACTTAAATGAAGGAAATTTTAAAACTAACTTAATTCGGTTTTTAGGAGGTTTTGACTTGTCCCCTTTCATATCATTTTCTTCAAATATTCAATACGATGATATAAGCAAACAAATAGGAATGAACAATAGATTTAAATATACTATTACTCCGGGATCAGATATATATTTTGTTTATAATCATAACTGGGTTGAAGATGATGAAAAATATAAAACCTCTTCAATTTTAGGAGCAAGTAAAATCACTTATACCCATAGATTTTAATTATAATATCTATGAAGTGAATTATTGCACATTATTTTTAAATTATATAGATTGAGTAGATGAAAATGGCTTTATCTCTTATTTTCTTTTTTATTTTATTTTCTAAAATTGTAGAAGCTCAAGAGGATGTAAGAATAGAGTTAATGCTACCATTTGATGGATTGACTTGTTCAACTGAGTGCTATGTTCCTATTGATACTTCTACTAAGTTTTTGAAGCTAAGAGCTTTTTCTTCTGTAGAAGGAAATAAATATAAAATTTCAGATGCTGAGGTAAGTCTATATAGACAAGATAGGACAATAAATTATACTTTAATAAAATCAAATAATATACTTTTAAATAGATTAGGCCATAGAGAATACGGAGACCTCATTATCATTAAAATTCAAAAAGTTTTAAGGGCAAATTCTGAAAATGAAATAAGTACAGTGGATAGATTTTTTCCAAAAACTATATCAATCCCTGTTAATCTATCAGAATAATTGCTCATCCATCTTATATATTTAAATTTTTTAATAATTTTATATTGATTTAAATACCTTGCATAAATTTATTCCTTAAAACTAAAATTATAAATATGAAATATCTTAAATATGCTTTAATAGGATTATTGATTTTAATTGTAGGTTACGTTACTATAAATGTCTTTCTTTTCCCTGTAAGCCCTTTGGATAAAGTAACTTATTCTTATAATAACACTGAATTAGAAGTACAATATAGTAGACCATTAAAAAAAGGTAGACTTATATTTGGTTTAAAATCTGACAGCGCTTTAGTTCCATTTGATGAATATTGGAGAACTGGAGCTAATTATTCAACTGACTTTTCAGCAAGCAAAGACATAAATTTTGGAGGAAAAGAACTTATAGCTGGGAAATATTGGCTTTATACGATACCAAATCAATCTTCTTGGAAGGTGTTTTTGAATGAGGAAGATGGAAGTTTTGGGTTTTTTGAGCCAGATAAGACAAAAGATGTTTTAGAAATTGAAGTTTCTTCCCGCTCTTTAGAAAATTCCATTGAACAATTCACTATTGATTTTGTTGAAAATGAATCGGAATTATATTTGAGATTAAGATGGGATACTACAGAAATTTCAATACCAATTGAATGAATTTTTTTTCTTGGATAAATTTTAAAAATTTTCTTAAAACCATATTTTTTATACTAATTATTGGAATAGTATGCTACTTTACTATAGATACAATTCAGTATAAATATAATTTAATGGATATAGAAGAATATGAACCTATATCTACTCTTGTAGTAAAAGAGAATATTATCACAAAAGCAAAATATCCATTCGTAGATGTTCATAACCATCAATTTGATATGCCTCTAAAAGATTTATCAAAACTTATTGAAGAAATGGATTCAATGAATATGGCATATATGGTTAATTTAAGCGGTTTTAGAGGGATATACTTAGAAAAATCATTAGAAAATATTAATAATAATTTCCCAAATAGATTTGGGTTATTTCTTAATATAGATTTTGAAAAAATAGATGAACAAAATTTTGCTAAAAATAATATAGAACTTATTACAGAAGCGGTTAATAATGGTGTAATAGGACTTAAAGTATATAAATCTTTAGGATTAACAGACAAAGACAAAAATAATAATAGAATAAAAGTTAATGATGAAAGATTAGATCCCATCTGGTCTATTTGTGGAGAACTAAATATTCCTGTTTTAATTCATAGCGCAGACCCATCTTCTTTTTGGAAACCAAAAGATAAGTTCAATGAAAGATGGTTAGAATTAAGACAAAAACCTGGGAGATATCGTGATCCCAAAAGTAATGCATCTTTTGAAGAAATTTTATCTGAACAACATGCAATGTTTAAAAAACACCCAAATACTACTTTTATAAATGCACATATGGGATGGATGGCTAATGATTTGGATAGACTTTCTTCTCATCTTGATAATAACCCAAATGTAGTTACAGAAATTGGAGCTATTCTTGCTGAACTAGGAAGACAACCAAAGAGAGCAAGAGAGTTTTTTGTTGAACATCAAGATAGAGTTTTATTTGGAAAAGATGCACACAAATTATCAGAATACTATACATACTTTAGAGTTCTTGAAACAGATGATGAATATTTTGATTATTATAGAAAAAGACATGGAAATTGGAAAATGTACGGATTAAATCTACCTGATACAGTTCTCAAAAAGCTTTACTATAAAAATGCTCTCAAACTTTTCCCAAATATACCTCGAGAATTTTTTGAATAGTTAAGTAACTTTTAATTCCTCATTGCACAAATTTCGTAATGTAGAATATGTTTTTTTCAATTGATTAAGCTCTTTTAAATAAGAAATCATAGAGGATTTTAATTCTATCAAATCACCATACATATAATCACTAAAATAGTATTTTTGGTTAAACTTATAGCTTTGAATCTTAACAGGATCTGCTCCAATTGACCATTCATCTTCTAAAAAAAAATTCACAGATAACTTATAATTAAAATCAAGAAAATAAACATCATATTCTTTAGTATGAACTTCATGTCTTTTCAAATCCTCGTTAAATAATTTAAATAAATTTATTTTTAGATCTTCTGAATCAATTCTTTTAATTAGATCCGAACTAATAAGTTGATTAAAAACACCTTCTTGCGGAAAAAAAGATCTTAAACCTCTTCCAACGGATGATAAATGATAGATAATACTATCGTTAGACATTAAATTATTTTTTTTAAGGTTTTCAAAAATCAAATTGCAACTACTCAAAGAAAAGTTTTGTAAGTCTATAAATCTATCAATTTGATTTATATCTTCTTCAATTACTTTTAATAGTTGCTTTATTGAATCATTTTTTTTTGAAATTTCTATCGCATTTTGTCTTCTTTCTTCTAGAAAAAAAGATATAAGGATTCCGAAAATAATAACTACAAATTCCAATGAATATTTAGTAAAATTTTTATTCATTGATTAATATGGTGATATAGAAGTATCAACTTCTTTTGCCCACTGATTTATACCACCTTTGAGATTATAAAGATTTTCAAATCTTGAATCTTTTTCTAATATATTTATAGCAGTTGCACTCCTCTTTCCACTTCTACAATATATAATAACCTTTTTATTTTTATCAATTTCCATTTTCCTATCAAGAATATCATAAAAATTAATATTAGTTCCTCCTATATTACATAGATCTATTTCATATTGATCCCTTACATCAATAAGTTGAAATTTTTCATTATTATCAATCATGGATTTTAGCTCAGATGGAGTGATTTCTTTCATATCTTATACTTTTATTGAACCAGAAACACCTCCAGAAACAATGTATTTCATAACATCTGCAGTAGAACTCTTAATAGGTTTAATGTGTTTTTTATCAACTAAAAACATATTTCCGGAAAAATTATAGGAATGAGGAAAATAAACTGTTGAATAACCAGAAAGACCATTTTTACTTAAATCTTCTGCAGTAACAAAACCAGGTTTCATTAAATTATTATTCATTCTTACAAGAACCGGTTTGTCAAATTTTTTCTTGCTTCCCACTAAAGAAGACATTAAATCTTGAACAGATGAGTAAACTAAATTTAATAAAGGAACTTTTTTTATAATGGTCTCAATTCCTAAGACTGATGAGGCAATAGAAAATTTTTTAAATAAAAAACCAATCATAGTTATGATTAAAATAACTAATAAAAAACCAATTCCAGGAATTGGTAAAGGAATTAACCCATCAATAAAAGTATATAAAAGATAAACAGTCCATAGACTTACTGCTAATGGTACAACAAATAGTAATCCACTAATAAAATAACCAATGTATCTATTCATAAAAATAAATATAAGAAAAGGGATAGAATATATCTAATTTTTTTAAAAAGACATTCCTATAAATGTTTTAAAAGCAAGAGCTAATAAGCCAGTTAATAAAAATGTGATTCCTAGCCCTCTTAAACCTTTTGGAACATTACTGTATTTTAATTTTTCTCTAATAGCTGCAAGAGCTACAATTGCTAGATAAAAACCAACACCACTTCCAAATCCAAATGCTGATGCTTCTACTAAAGTTAAATCTTTTTGAATCATAAATATTGAACCACCTAAAATACTACAATTTACAGTTATTAAAGGGAGAAATATTCCTAATGAACCATATAAGGTAGGAGAAAATTTCTCGATAACCATTTCAACAAATTGAACAAATGATGCAATTACAGCAATAAACATTAATAATTGAAGAAAATCTAAATTAACATTAGCATATTGCTCTCCAAAATATTTAACCAAAGCACCTTCTTTTAGGATATTTTCTTGAATCAACCAATTTAAAGGAGCAGTAAATGTTAAAACAAAAATTACAGCAATACCTAAACCATTTGCAGTTGTTAACTTTTTAGATACGGCCAAATAACTACACATACCTAAAAAATAAGTATAAACCATATTATCAACAAAAACACTTTTAAGAATCAAATTTATGATATCATCCATAATTTATACTAATTTTCAACGTAACCACTTATCGATCTTTGAACCCAAATTATTAAGCCTATTATTATAAATGCACCAACACTATCTACCATTAATCCATTTGTAGGAAAATTTTCCCAACCTATAAATTCAAAAACTTTAAAGCCTAAAACTGAACCAGAACCAAGAAGTTCTCTAAAAAAAGCAACTGTGATAATTATCCATCCATATCCTATTGCATTTCCAAAAGCATCTAAAACACTATCATATGGTTTATTTCCCATAGCATATGCTTCCAATCGACCCATAACTATACAATTTGTAATTATCAAACCTACAAAAGCACCTAGAGTTTTAAACATTTCATAATTAAATGCTCTTAAAAACTCTGAAACTAATGTAACAAGACTTGCAATAATTGCCATTTGAACAATAATCCTTACTCTTGATGGAATATAATTTCTAATAACAGATGTAATCAAACTAGAAAAAATCATAACAAAAACAACACTTATTGCCATAATAATTGTTGGTTCCATTTTAATTGTTACTGCCAATGCTGAACATATACCCAAAACTTGAATTGTTATTGGATTATCATCATTAAAAGGATCAGAAATAATTTTTTTTCTCCTTTTTGATAAAAGAGGTTCTGATACCTTATTTTTTTTTATTTCTTTATCTAAAACTTCAGTACTCATAAATTTAATTTTTAGAAATTTTAATAGATTGGTCTAATTTATTTTCTTCAATGAAACTACTGTAACATTCAAGATAATGAAAAATCATTTTATTGACACCATTACCAGTTATAGTTGCTCCACTCATCCCATCAACTTGATGAGCATTAATTCCTTTATTATTTTCTCCTTTTAACATGGTTACAGAAATAAAATTACCAGTATCATCAAAAATCTTTTTCTTTTTATATCTATCTTGGATTTCACTAGATGCTATTCTAGCACCAAGTCCAGGAGTCTCTATTTTATGATCAAATGAAATACCCATAACCGTATTTAAATCTTTTTCGAAAGCTACATATGCACTTATCCAATCCCATAGTCCATTACCAAACATAGGAAAAATATATGCTTCAGTATCACCAGATTCTATATTTTTATACATAAAAATAGGATACATCCTCTCTTCAGGATCTAATTTATAATTTTTTTGAATGTTAATATTTTCAGCAATTATTTTGTTTCCTTTAGAATCTGTATTAACAATTTCATTATCATAATTTAATACTATTGATTGCATTCTTTCATTATAAATTGAAAGTATTTTATCCGGATCATATTCTGAAACATTAACTACTGCCCCAAGTATTTTTTTCTTTGTATCAATTTCCTCTTGTTTCTTTTGTCTAGGCTCTAATGTCATCCTAGTCAATGACAATAGTGTACCAAAAAAAATGGTCATTAATATGGTAAATGTTATAATATATAAATTAGACTGTTGCACGATTTAATCTTCTTTTTTTATTTGCTAAAATAACATAATGATCAATATATGGAGCAAAAACATTCATAAATAATACTGCTAGCATTATACCTTCTGGATAAGCTGGATTAAACAATCTAACAATTATAGTAAGTACACCAATTAAAAATCCATAAATCCATTTTCCAGTTTCCGTTTGAGTAGCTGTAACAGGATCAGTGGCCATAAAGACGGCACCAAAAGCTAAACCACCAATAATCAAATGATATTCTGGTGGCAAAAGCATAAATTGATTTAGTCCAACCAAATTAAAAATAAAACTCATAAAATACGATCCAATAAAAACACTTACAATTATTTTCCAACTACCAACACCAGTAATAATTAAAATTAATGCACCAATCAAACACATTAAAGTAGAAGTTTCTCCTATAGATCCAGGTATTACTCCAGCAAACATATTTATGAAAGAATAAAAACCATCTTGATTTATAGAAGCTGAATATTGATCAAATAAAGAAACAACTTCATCTGTATTTGTCCCATCTACAGTAGTTGCACCTAAAGCCAAAGGAGTAGCCCCAGAATACCCACTAATTAGTTCAGTTTTATCTCCATAATACGTCCATACATCACCCGAAATATCAGATGGATAAGCAAAGTATAAGAAAACTCTAGCTGTAAGAGCTACATTTAGTATATTCATTCCTGTACCTCCAAAAACTTCTTTTGCTATTAAAATTGCAAAAACTGTAGCTAAAGCAACTTGCCACAAAGGAATCGTAGGTGGCATAATTAAAGGTATAAGCATGCCAGAAACCAAAAAACCTTCATTAATTGGATGTTTTCTAATAGTGGAAAAAATTACTTCAACTATACCTCCTGCAGTATATGAAACCAAAACAATTGGAAGCACTACCTTTGAACCAACTACAATTTTTTCAAAGAATGATGCTGGATTTCCAATAGCAATAAAGTGTTGATGACCTACATTCCAAATCCCAAAAAGCAGACAAGGTATCATTGCAATAACAACTGTCATCATCATTCTTTTAAGATCAATCATATCTTTTATTTGAACACCTTTCTTTTTTGTAACTAAATTTGGCACATATAAAAATGTTTCAGCAGCTTCAAATAAATAATGGAACTTTTCAAATTTTCCATCTTTTTGAAATTTAGGTTTTTGTTTATCAAGTATGTTTCTTAAAAACTTCATATTATCCTTCCTTTAATAAATTTAATCCTTTTCTTAAAAGGTTTTGTAAATCATTTTTTGATACGTCAATAAACTCACATAATGCTATATCCTCTTCTATTAATTCATATATTCCTAATTCTTCCATCTCATCATAGTCATTAGCCATAATAGATTTAAAAAGATAAGTTGGTAAAATATCCATAGGAAGAACCTTTTCAAACTCACCAGTTTGAACAAAAGCCCTTAATTCCCCATTGGTGTTTGAATCCAAAACATATTTCTTTTTTCCATTTAAAAATGAAAATAAACCAAAAGCACGATGAAAACTTAACTTATTAAAAACTGGCTTTATCCAACCTAAAAAATCATGATGATTACCTTCAGGTATTACAGTAATCATATTATCATAAAATCCTAAATACCCACTTGATGAAATTGATGTGCCTGTTAATACATTCCCTGAAATTACTCTTGAGTGATCACTCTTTAAATTTCCTTTCAAAATTTCAGCAACATTTGTTCCAATGTTAACTCTAAAATATCCTGGATTATTTACTTCAGAACCAACTACAGCTATTACTTTAGATGTATCATACATACCCCTTAAAAATAATCTGCCTATCTGAGATAAACCATAAGGATTTATTGTCCAAACAATATCACCTTTATTAATTGGGTCAACATGATGTATTTGTACACCAACATTTCCAGAAGGATGTGGACCAGAAAATATATTTTTTTGGACACCATTAAAATCACAATCATCATAAATGGTTTGATTGCAATTTAGATGTACCTCACCATCAGTGAATTTTTTAATGATATTTATTCCCGATTGAATATAATTCTTGTTTTCTTTAATTAATTCTCTATATGAAGGAGCTAATGGATGTGAATCAAAACAAGAAACAAAAATTGCTTTAGGCTTTGTATTTGGTTCTGCAACAATGCCATAAGGTCTTTGAATAATATTTAACCAACAACCTGATTTTTTTAAAATCTCTGAAACATCATCTGAAGACATTTTTTCAATATCATTTTCAGAAAATTTCTGAAACTCTAAATATCTATTTTTTTTATCAGCAAGAATTCTAATTTCCTCAATTTTTCTTTTCTCTCCCCTAATAATTTCAGCAATTTCACCACTTACTGGTGAGGTATACATAACATCTTCTAATAGTTTATCATACATTAATGGGGTACCAGCAACAACTTCATCACCAGGTTTTACTAATAACTTTGGACGTGTTATCCCTATAAAATCATCGGGTTTAATAGCAAAAGAAGAACAAGGTGTATTATTTACTATATCATTAGAAATACTTCCTTGAAGATTAATATCAAAACCCTTCTTAATACCTATTTTTAAAGCCATTTTTTTATCAACTGTAAAGAAAATAAATTATTGGCAAAACTAATAAATTATGAATTATAAAATCAAAATAATATGATTTTTAAAAAATTAATTAATTATTTTTTTTGCTTCTTTTTTAATAAACTCTATTTGATCTTGTAAAGAAATTGAAGTGGTGTCCAATATTAAAGAATCAGAAGTTATCTTTAGTGGACTATCCTTTCTATTAGAATCTTTATTATCTCTTTCAATTAAATTTAATTTCACTTCTTTCAACGATATTTTTTTACCAATTTTCTCAAACTCTTTAAGTCTTCTTTTTGCACGAATATTTATGTCAGCTTGCATAAAAATTTTTAATTCAGCGTCCGGAAAAACTACAGTTGCAATATCCCTGCCTTCCATTACTATACCCTTATTATCACCAATAGTTCTTTGCATTTTAACTAGTTTTTTTCTTATTATAGATATTTTACTTATCTCACTTACTAATTCAGAAACTTCCTTTGATCTAATCTTTTTTTCTACATTCTTACTATTTAAAAATATTTGATAAGAATCAGATGTATTTTCCTTTATAAATTCTAATCTAATTTCATTAATAATATTTTTTAATTTTTTCAAATTTTTATAATCAATAGAGTTTTCAATTATATACAATGTAACAGCTCTATACATTGCTCCAGAATCTAAATATTTATAATCCATTTCTTTAGCTAATAATTTGGCAGTGGAACTTTTACCACAACCAGATAATCCATCAATTGCAATAATTATTTTTTTATTTCTCATAAATACTTTGAGATATTTCTAAACCTCTTTTATTATATTTTTTCCAAACACCAACTTTAATATTATTTTTATAACTACCTTCTTCAGCAATTTTACCATTTGAATAATAAAAAATAGATTTTCCATTTAAAAATCCATTATTATACTTTTTTACAGAGAATATTTTTCCGTTTTCATAATAATCAAATACATCTCCTTTACCATTTTTGAAATTTCCTTTATCTAAAATTTTTCCATTTTCATAATAATATTCTGAAATAGAAATTAATTTTCCTTTATCATACATTTCTTCTTGCTTTAACTGTCCATTTGAGTAAAACCTCCCCCATAAACCATCTTTTAAATCATTATAATAACTGCCAATTTCATCAATATTTTTGTTTTCATAAAAAAATATCCATTGATCGTTTTTAAACCCTGTAGAATAAATACCTTCAGACTTTAAATATCCAGATTTATAAAAGTACTTCCAAGCCCCATCTTTATAATCATTTAAATAAAATCCAATAGAAAATAATTTACCCTCTTCTGTAAAAGTAGCCCATTCACCATTTTTCAAACCATTATCAAAATATCCTTCAACACTAATTGATCCATTAGGAAGAAATTCATAATATGAACTATCTAATAGATTATTTTTATAAAAATAAGATTTTGAAATAATCCCAGTTTCATAAAATTCTATAAAATTACCATTTCTAACTCCTTC
>TARA_B100001175_G_scaffold218392_1_pt1 | contig 10480 bp, 9 predicted proteins | sample TARA_B100001175 | Tara Oceans TARA_B100001175
GGAAGTTGAGCTTTATCATACCCATACTTACCAGCTCTTTCTAACATTTTAGCTGGATTAGCCATTACTTTAGCTAGAGCAGCATTAAATGCTTTTCTAAACTCATCATCACTTTTTCTAAATCCAATACCTACAACGTTTAAAGTTTCTTTTGGCATTAATTTAGGATCAGTAACTTCAAAAGCACCACCAGTTTTTTCTTCATGTTCTTTTGCACCAAAAAATGTTTGTACAGCAGCATCTGCTCTGCCTGCTTTCATAGCAGCAAGAATTCCCACTTCTCCTTCTACTAAAAGCATTTGGCTATCTGGCACACCATATTTTTTTGCAGCTTCTACTGTGTTAAATCCAGTACCAGTTACAAGCTTAGCCTTTTTGTCAATAACATCTTGATAATTGTTAATTCCTTTAGGGTTTCCTTTAGGCACTAACATAGCATCACCAAAAACTCCTATAGGATCTGAAAAGTTTATATTTGCACATCTACTTTTCAAAATGTACATTCCTCCAGTAATCATATCAGATCGATTTGCGTTAATTCCCGGAATTAATCCAGACCATTCGAAAACTTTAGTTTCGTGTTCTGTTATTCCCATTTCTTCAAGAACAGTTAAAGCTATCATGTTAACAAAACCTAAAGCTTCTCCGTTATCTCCGGCATAAGCCCATGGCACTGCTGTACCAAAACCAAGTCTTAATTTTTGTCCATCTGCTAATCTTTGAGTTAATGTAGCTGCACTAGCTGATGAAATACTAAAAAGTATTACAAGAAAGACTGTGATTGATTTAATATATCTATTCATTATTTCTCCCTAATTTAAGTTTAATAATTCAATTAAACCAAAAATGATCCACTTTGTATAGTCTGAAATACAATTATAGGTTGATAATTAAAAAAAATTATTTATTTATTTCAATTTTGTTTCCAATTTCAATTTTTCCGTCTTCTAAACATGTTAAATAAATTCCCATATCAAAATGATTATAAGTTTTTTTTAATGATTGAAGTAAATTTAGGGAGTCATCCTCAGTTTTAGGTTTTAAATTTATAGCTACGCATCTTGGGATATTTTTTTTGACTTTAAACAAAACATTATTTATTTTTATGATTTTACCTATCCAGTTTCGTTCTTCCCAGGGTTTAATTCCATCAACATATATGTTTCCTCTAAATCTTGATTTTTCAATTTCTTTATCTATTTTGTTTTGAAAATCATTAATACTTTGTACGTTTAAAAGTGAAACAGAATTAGTAAAATCAACTTTATTTGACACTGAAGTGTCAAAAAAAGGAAATTCTTTATTTTTCATTAGAAATATAGGCTCTTTCAAAGAACTTTCTAATTCAATAATTTTATTTGCAAGTTTTTCTCTCTCGCTTAAATGATTTATATCAATTGTTAAAACCTCTTTATCTTTAAAAGTTAATGTTAGATCATCATCTTTAATTAAAAAATTATATTTATTTAAAACTGGAGAATTTTTAAGTGTTAAAATTTTATTCCATTTACCCTTTCTTTCTTCTGGACTTTTTTCAAATAATTTTACTTTATTTATGTCCAAATCTTTAGCAAACGCAAATATTCTGTCCCCTATTATTCCAATATTTTTTTTAATTTCACGTGAGTCAACGCTTTGGAAAGATATAGATTTTACAGGGCAATAATGTATGGATGAAATTTTACAATTCATAAATTTCATTTATACTAAATTAATAGTAGAAAAAAGTATATTTTAAAAATCTAAAAAAAATTATTATAAAAATTTTTAATTAAATTTTAAATATGAAAACTGCATTAATATTTGGCTCATCAGGACTGGTTGGCGGGGCTCTTCTTAACCTAATTATTAAAGATGATAATTATAATAAAATAAAACTATTTGTTAGATCAGAGCCATTAATATCTGGCTCTAAAATAGAAATAGTTAAAACAAATTTTCATAATTTAGAAAATTACAAAGAATCAATGGTTGGTGAAGATTGTTTTTTTTGTATAGGAACAACAAGAAAAAATACTCCTGATAAAGAAGAATATACAAAAATTGAATATAATCTTCCTATAGAAGTGGCCAAAATAACAAAAGAAAATTCAATTAGTTCTTTTACCTACGTTTCATCTTTGGGTGCTAACGCTAATGCTTCAGGATTATACTTAAAAAACAAAGGTCAAACTGAAAAAGATTTGATTAAATTGAATTTTTCAAAACTATCTATTTTACGGCCTTCTATTTTATTGGGCCACAGAAAAGAAAATAGAATTGGTGAAAAAATTGGAATTTTAGCAATGAAAACTTTCTCTCCTCTATTCGTTGGTAAAATTAAAAAATACAAACCTATAAAAGTTGAGCACGTAGCTAAAACCATGTTACAAGTTGTACAAAATGATTACAAAAAAAAAATTTTTGAGTCTGATGAAATTGTAAAAATAAGTTCTGATGTCAAAAAGATATAGTGGAAAATCATTTAAAGATTCTAGTGTTTTAAAAAAACCTAAGCTTTCTTTAAAAGAAAAAAGAAAAGTTAAAAAAGAAAAAAAAATAAAAAATAAAACTTAAATTTTTAATTCTTTGTCCTGTATATAATTTAAGTTATATTTAATTGCCAACTCAGCCTTGCAAAGCTCAATTCCCATATCGCCAGCATGCTGTAAACTAGATATAAATTTTTCTTTTATCAAAGTGTTCAATAATTCAATTGCAGTTTTTCCACTAATTTCAGCAATCATATCACTAGTAGTAGAATTGCCCTTTTTGATAATCGTGCAATAGCCAACTCTCAATAACTTTTTATTTTTATCAACATCTATCAAAAAATATCCTTTTGGGTCTATTACCCAATCTTTAATTTTATCATATTTAGCAAAGATTTTTTTTTGTATTTTTTTATTAATATTAAACCATCTACCATTAATGATATTACTTTTCTTATTTTTTCTCATGTTTGAATATTTTTAATTTAATGAACTAATTTCTTTTAATTTTTATTTTCCCATAAAAATAATTTGCTAAATAAGCTGAATAAGAAAAAATTAGTGTGGATAAAATTGTATTTTTAAAAAAAGGTATAGCTAGCAAATAGCACTCAATTAATCCATTTAAATTTTTTTCATAAAGATTGCCTACTGCCCAAACTCCAAAATTTGAAATTAAATAAAATATTAATGAACCAAGAATGCTTAATAAAAATAAATTTTTTAAATTTATCATATTACTTATTTTAAAAAATATAATAGTTATTAAAATTAAAGATGAATAAACAAATATAAGATGATTGTAGAATCCTATAAAGATATCTGATAAAATCATCGAAATCACCAATACAAATAAAGATAAATTTAAATTTTTAAAAAAATATCCACTCATTATAGCCGCAGCTATTATTGGCGTAAAATTTGGAGGATGAGGAATCATTCTAGAAAAAGCCAACAATAAAATTAAACTAATTGCAAAATTGTCATTTTTATTAATTTTAAAATTTTTCATATTTTTAATATTAATTTATATATAATATAGAATATATTTGAAGTCTAAAATGCCCTCTTTAATTAAATCAACATTTTGTATTAAATTTTTATTGTCCTATTTTTCTTATAATATAAGCTGATAACTTGATTTCTAATATGAAATATATTAAATAAAAATAAATGAAAAAAAGACATTTAAAGTTATTAATGGCTGATATTAAACACAAATCAGCTGGTATTCACTCAAGCTATATTCCAATTGGCATAGGCTACATAGGTTCTTATTCATTATCCCGTGTGGGAAAAGAAAATGCTGATCTTAAATTATTTACTGATCCTGATGAAGTTATAAAATGTATTGATACTTGGAAGCCTGATGTAATAGGTATGGCAAATTACTGTTGGAATTCAGAAGGATCTTATAGAATACTAGAATACGCAAAAAATTTGAATCCAGATATAGTTTGTATAGCAGGTGGTCCAGATTTTCCAGAAATGTGTGATGCTCACGAGTACATGGACAGTCGATCATCATACCTTGATTTTTATGCTTATAAGGAAGGCGAAGATGCATTTGCAGATTTAATGATAAAATTATCTGAAGGTAATAAATTAATTGATTTAAAAAAAGAAAAACAGACAGGAATGATGTCTATACATCCTGAAAATAATAATCTTGTTGTTGGAGCTGAAGCACACAGGATAAGTGATATGGATGTTATACCTTCTCCTTATCTTAGCGGAATGTTGGATCAGTTTCTTAATGGAAAATATGTACCTTCTTTTGAAACTGCTCGTGGTTGTCCTTTTTCTTGTACCTTTTGTTATCAAGGGGATGGCTGGTTTAATAAAATTGCTAAATTTAGTGTGGAAAGAATTAAGGATGAGCTTACATATATTGCCAAAAGGATGACAAATCATAGAGCTGTTGAAGTAAGAATTTGTGATTCTAATTTTGGAATGTATAAACGTGATGAAGAATTTGGTGAACACATTCGTCATTTGCAAGATGAATATGGATGGCCTCATTCAATGAACGTTTCAACTGGAAAAGGAAATTGGGATAGAATAATTAGAATTTCTGAGCGAGTAAGACATGCTTTTTCAGTAGGATGTTCGGTACAATCAATGTTTGATGGTACACTTGAATCGATTAAGCGTAGAAACATGCCTCCAGAACTTTATAAAAAAGTTGTTGAAGATACAAAAAAACGTGAAGGAAGCGCAATGGCTGAAACAATTCTTCCTTTGCCAAATGAGACAAAAAAATCTTTTTTTGAAGGTTTGGAAATTCTAGCAAATGCTGGTATTGAAAAATTTGTTCCTCATACTACAATGATGCTAAAAGGAACTAAGATAGCTTCTAAAGAACATCGTGAAAAATATAATACAACAACAAGATTCCGCCTTTTACCTAAGCAATTTGGAGAATATAAAGGTAAAAAAATATTTGAGGTTGAAGAAGTTTGTATAAGTACTAATACAATGAATTTTGAAGAATATTTAGAATGTAAAGGTTTTTCTTTCATTTGTACACTATTTGCACAAAATCAATATGAAGCAATACGTTTGCTCGTAGAAGAAGCAAATATAAAACTTTACGATTATTATTTTTCAATCTGGAAATTAATAACTAGTGAAAAAACACCTCTTACTAAAATATATAATGACTATATAAATGAGTCTAAATCTGAATTATTTCTTACAAAGGAAGATCTTTATAATTACTATTCTGATTCTGAAAACTATAAGAAACTTGTAGCTAAAAAATTGGGTAAAAATTTGATACGTAAATACTTAGCGACTATTGTGCTAAAAGAATTTAGCTCTTCAATTGAACTTGCCTGCCATCCATTGAAATCTTATTTTAATAAATCTGATGGAATTTTAGAAAGCTTAGAAAACTGGACAAAAGTTACACGTGATATGGGTTTTGCTTTCTCAGGTAATAATTTAAATATAAATAATGATCTTCTGAGTCTCAATTACGATGTAAATGCTTGGTATAAACAGAAAGAAAAGGAGACAAATCTGCCGCTTATTAATTTCAAAAAAAAGGTCAATTATCAAGTTACTTCAAATAATACTTTAATATCAGAAATGTTAGACTTGAAGCGTAATCGATACAATCAAAGTACTTTTGACTTGGTTGAAGGAATATTAGCTAGAGCTAATAATCATTCTTGCACAGTTAGATTCTGTACAAATTAAAATTAAAAAATAAATTTTCAGCTTCTTGAAATATAAGTTTCAATAAAAAATTTGTCATTTGACATAAAAAAAAAATAAGATATAAAAAATTCATACTGAGTTTTGGTGGGGAATTAATGTTAAATACATTGGCTGTACCTGCAACCGTAAAGTCGGAGCGCCACCCAGTAAAGTCCGCTGTTGAACGAAGGCCAGGAAAAGTCTAGTTCTGCAATGTAAAATTAACAACGGCAACATATTAACGAATTTTGTTTGAAAAATAGCAAAGTTTTTATTGGGAGGTTTGCTTGTTGGTAAGATTTATTATTTGTTTTTTATTATTTTTTTCAAAAACTGTTGCTCAAGATATACCTATAATTGTAATATCAGCAGGTAAATCTGTTCAATCATACAGTTCTGTTGGTAGCCAAGTTACAGTAATAGATTCTGAAACTATTAATAATTCTACGGAAACATTTTTAACTGATCTTTTAGATAACCAATCGCAAGGATTAAACATATTTCAATTGGGAGGAGTAGGAACAAATGCTGGTATTCAAATGCGTGGATTACCAAAACGTTATTCTACTGTTTATATTGATGGAGTAAAAATGAGCGATCCATCAGCATCTGATAATGGTTTCTATTCACAAGGTTTGTTTAAACATACAATAGATAGAATTGAAATTTTAAAAGGAAGCCAAAGTTCCCTATACGGTAATAGTGCCGTTGGTGGTACTATCAACATATTTACTAAACAAGGCAGATTAGGAAAACATTCCGACGTATCGATTGCAACTAACAATAATAATACAAAAGATATTTTTTATTCAATGGATGGAGCTGATGAAAAGCAAAATTATTATATTGGTTTAAATTATTATAAAACTGACGGAATTTCTGCCATGAATAATGACAATACTGAAGATGATAGTTATAGAAATAACAGTTTATTTGTAAATTATGGTTATAATATTACGAATAACACCTTATTTAAAAGTTCTCTTAGTTTAAAAGACAGTTTTTTAAATTATGATGAGCCCACCAATGGTAGAGATGATACCAATCCATCAACAGATGATACTGAAGGTCATTATAATTTTAAAATTATAAATTCTAAAAATAATTTTAAAAATACTTTTGGTTTTAGTACTTCATATAACGGAAGAAGAGTGAGGACACATGATGATAAAGTAAGCACTTATGAAGGTTTTAGGGATATGTTAACTTATTTAGGAGAATACAATATAAATTTAGATAATAAATTAATTTATGGATCTGATATAGAATTTGTTGCTGCAGATTTTCCATCTGATCCTGGTGTTAAATTCAAGAGTGATGAAGAGATTCATTCACAATATATAGATTATCAATTCAGACCATATGAAAATACTTATGCAACTATTGGATTTAGAAATGATATTCACACTACAGCTGGTGATGAACAATCATACAGAACTACAGCATCATATAAATTAGACAAAAATAGCAAAATTAGAGCATCGTATGGAACTGGTTTTATTTTTCCTACAATTTATGAGGGTCATAATTATGAGTGGACCAACACGGCAATAAAAGAGGAAGTTGTTGCAGAAAAAAGTACAAGTTTTGATATAGGTTATGAAACTTTTTTTGAAAACTTAAATATTGGTCTTAATATTACTTATTTTGATATTAAAGTTGAAGATCCAATAGTAGGTTGGACATTTGAACAAGAAAACGGAAAGGGAGATAATACAAGCCGTGGGATAGAATTATCTACAAATTGGAGTAATAAAAATTTAAATGTTAATTTTGCTTATACAGCAACCGATAGTTATTCAGGAATGGATTGTGACGACCCAGCAAAAGATGCATTTGGATATAAAAAATGTATTGATAGCAACAATGGTATTGTTGATAGCGCAATGGTTAGAGTACCTCTGCATGCAATTAGTTCAAAAATAGATTATAATTTTAACCAATATTTAAATTCTTCATTTTTAATAAAATATAGAGGTCAAACTAGAGATTATGGTGGTGCTGATCAAGATTTTAGAGATCAATTTCTAGATGAATATTTATTAGTTGATTTAAAAAATTCCTATAAGTTATCAAATTTTTATAATTTAAACTTTTCTATAAAAAATTTGCTAAATAAAGGGCATGAAAATTCTTATAAATACACCGGTCCACCCAGAACATTTGATATAAGTTTAAAAAAAGTATTTTAAATTATTGAGCTTCATTCAACTCTTGTCGCTTTGGATGTCTCGACATGTGATGAATGATTAAGTTCTTGCCAAAATTCTTTTACAGCTCGTGCTAATTTAGCTCCAGGTACCTTTGTTTTAAAAATAGGAAGGCCCCTAGTATGCATTCCATCAGCATATTCAAGTAAATTTTCATTAAAATCTTTTTTTAAATCTGGTTTAGACATTTGATATTCAAAATCTAATGTTCCAGGATAAGCAACAGGTATTTGAAAACCCACTGAGTCTAAACCTTCCTCAATAAGTTCTTTTGCGAATTCTTTAGTTCTTACAATAGATTCCCATGATTCATCGCGAAATCCAATTAAAAAATTTGCACTTGCTTTTATTCCTACTTTTTTTACAGCTTTTAAAATTCCTATAGGATCCATTTCATCTGGATCATACTTGCCAGTCGCATACTTTTTCATCATTTCTTTACTTTTGGTTTCAAAAGGAAGTACAAATTCATCTAATCCAAAGTCTGCTAACATTTTTATAAATTCGTGATCTACTACATAACGATTATTTTCTTTCTTAACCAAAAATCTTAAATTTGCCCCATTAACACTTGCATAACTAAGACCGTCTCTTTTAAGATGTGGTGCAAGCTCATATAATCTTTTTTTATTAAAAAATAAATTATCATCCTCAAAGTATAATCTAGTAATTCCTAAATCTACTGCTTGATTAACATCAGCAGCAACTCTTTCATTAGAGAACATTCTAAGAAATCCTATGTTGCCAACAAGATCTCTTTGTTCTTTTTCAAGAGAGATATGACAAAAAGTACATTTATCTTGACATCCCCTTGCTGTTTGTATTGCGCTAAATTTGGTGCCTGGTATGGGATCTCCTGAATGAGGAATTCCAAGTTGTTGGTACAAATCAAGAGGCAAAGAGTCCAAAGCTGGTGGAGGAACATCGTCAATATATTTTTGCATTCTATTAAATTGAGACGAGGTTATAATTGTTTTTCCATTATCTTTAAAAGCTATCCTTTCAACTTTTGAGTAGTCAGGTTTGCCGCTACTTAATTGTTCTACAATTTGAACAATTGTTCTTTCACCATCTCCGAGAGCCACAATATCAAAACCGTTCATTAAAAAATGTTCTCGTAATGACCGAGCATTAACTCCTCCTGATACAACAAGGATTGATTGTCCATTTTCTTTAATTACTTTTTTTGCAATGGCAGCAAGTTCAAAATGCATTCTTGTTTGAAGTGTAAAAGTTGAAGATGTAGCAACAATATCATAACGTGAAAAAATTTCGGGCAAATCATCATAGCTCATGCCAACTCTAATATTACCATTCTCCATTTCATTTCTTAGATAAAATGTTTTTTTAAGATCACTTCCTATTGGTCCAACAGTAGCGTCTAAATAGTCTGCTTCAATTCCCTTGTTACGCAAAGCTCCCACCAAGTATGCTGGTGCAAGCGAACCATTTGTTCTAGCTTTTTCTATAGGTTGTTGCTGGTTTGATGGTTCAACTATTAGAACACGAATATTTTTTTTATAAAAGTTCACAATAATTTAAATTTGATTTATAGATAATAAAATTATATATAAAATAAATTAATAAAAAAGAAAATTTATTGAAACATCTTCAAGATCTGACGTTTTAAAATGAAAAAAAAAACACTTATAATTGGAGGATGTAGAGGAATAGGCAAAAACATCTTTGAAAGTATTAAGAAAAGAGGAGATGAAGTGTTTTGCGTTTGTAGGTCAAATATTAATAAAAAAAATTTTATTAGAGCAGATATTACAAAAAAAGAGGGGCTCAAATCAATCCAAAAATTTTTTCAAAAAACAAAAATAAATAATCTTATTTTCTCTCAAAGATATAGGGGTAATAGTAACGAAGAAGAATATGAAGTAATTTTAAAAGCAACAAATAATATTATAAAAATTTCAAAATTTAATAATAGTAACTCATCGATAGTTATTATAGGTTCAATTGCCAGCACTACCATTGTTGAAGAGCAAAATGAAAGCTATCATTTTACAAGAGGTGCATTAGAAACTCTAACAAAATATTATGCATGTAATTTAGGAAAAAAAAATATAAGAATAAATTGCATTCAACCATCAAAAATAATTAAACCAGAAAATAAAAAATTCTTTTTCAAAAAAAACAACAAAGATAAAAAATTAATTGAAAAAATAACTCCTTTGTCACGAATCGGTAATTCTCAAGATGTCGCAAACCTTGTGGAATTTTTAACTTCTGAAAAATCTTCTTTTATTACTGGAGCTATCATTCCTGTAGATGGTGGTTTAAGATTAGTAGGGCAAGAAAAAATTGCAAGAATGTTTAAAAAATAGATTAAACTTAAAGTTTTTGATAGGATTTGACTATGAAAAAATTTTTAAGTATCGCATTCTTATTTTTATTTTTTTTTAATATAAGTTTATCAGTCCAAGCCAAGAAACTTGGCTCAAAAAGTAGTGGTTTTATTTCATCAAACCTTGAGGGCAAAGCATTTAAACTTATCAAAGGTTATAATATTGAAAACCCTGAAGACAAAATATTATTGATCTGGAATCATGGTGGTAATGAAACGAAAGAAAAATTTTGTAACCAAAG
>TARA_B100001175_G_scaffold80558_1_pt1 | contig 10414 bp, 7 predicted proteins | sample TARA_B100001175 | Tara Oceans TARA_B100001175
TACAGACTTACAAGCTATCGGCGTATCATTAGCTGATAACAAAATTCGATTAGGTGTCAAACTAGCCAAAGGACTTGGTGGAATTGCAGTTACTCCTATTGGTAAATGTGTTTATTCTCTCGAACCGGATAAAATTGCTAATGCTAAATACAAGCTGCCAATTTCTCAAAAGGATGCTAAAACTATAGTCTTAAGTGTTATAGAACGCTTGTCTAAAAGTACAGGTGAAGATTCTATTTCAGATTATTTTTTTAATGTATTAGATCAAAATTACCATGAAGTACATGTTTTTTTGAATTTAATTTTTTTTAATTTAGATTATTTTGTTGGTATTCTTGAGGCTGTTAAAGAGAAAGAAGATGGTAAAACACCGGAACAAAAAAATAAAATTATTTTATCCTTTTTGAATGCCATTCAAAAAAAAGAATGTGAAATCCCAAATTTTAATATGTTATCTCGTGTTTCAAAACATATAAATAGCGAACGACCATTTTTACCCAAGTATGAATGGAAAAGAGTTTTTACAGACACTGAAGAAGTCGTAAACGAAAATTTTCCTGTGGGTGGAAATTTCGTGAGAGAAAATTATAGTGTAAAATATGCTGTTTATTGCTTAGGGGAAAATGGTAAACAGGTAAGGTTGGTGTTAGGTTTAAATGATGTCCCTGATACTTATAACGAGACGCTAAGTAGGACGTTTTTAAGCGATGATTTTGATACTTGTAATAGTTATAATACATAATAGTTTAGATAGGTGAATGTTTTATTTGATTTTTGTTTGGGTATAAACCTTCTAGAGGTTTCTAATGCTTTTATTTGATCAGTTTTTTAATGATAACGATGTGCAAGATGCTATTGATATTATTTTAAAACGGTTAGAGTTCTACCAACATAATATTGAGGGCGTTAAACCAGCTAATAAAGATTTTGAAACTGATTTTTCTAATTTAATTAAATCGATAGAGTCTGTTAGAGGATCTTTGTTTTATCCTTACTTATCATCAGGATTTGGCAAAGGGCCATATGTTGAGTGTGCTGATGGTAGTGTTAAATTAGATTTTATCAGTGGGATAGGGGTTCATTGGGCTCATTCTGATCCTGCTATTATTAAAGCTTCTTTAAAGGCAGCTGTTCATGATTCTGTTATGCAAGGAAATCTTCAACAACATCGTGGTTCTGTTGATCTTTATCAACGGTTGCGTGAGATGTCAGGATTAGATCATGTTTTTTTAACATCATCAGGTGTTATGGGTGTAGAAAATGCTTTGAAATTATGTTTTCAATATAAATCACCGGCTAAACGTATTTTGTCTTTTTCAAATTGTTTTTGTGGACGTACGTTAGCTGCGGCATCTATTACAGATAAACCTCAGTATCGTGAAGGGCTTCCTGTTGTATTACCGGTCGACTATATTCCCTTTTATGATCCAAAAAATCCTAAAGAGAGTATTCAGCAATCGGTTGATATATTGCACCGTTATATAAAACGATATCCTAATGATTATGCGTGTATGAAATTTGAATTAATTCAAGGCGAAGGTGGTTTTAATGTAGGATCTAAAGAATTTTTTAAAGCTTTAATTAGTTGTTTAAAAGAAGCTGACATTCCTGTTTATATTGATGAAACACAAACCTTTGGTCGCACAACAGAGTTATTTGCGTTTCAATTATTTGATTTACAAGATGATGTTGATGTCGTTAGTATTGGCAAAATGTCTCAGGTGTGTGCGACGTTATACCGTAAGCATTTAAAACCAAAACCTGGTCTTATTTCGCAAACTTTTACGAGTTCTACAACAGCCATTGAAGCTGCTAATATTATTTTAACTAAATTAGCGTCTAATGATTATTTTGGTAACGATGGAAAAATAGCTCAGTTACATACATATTTTATTAATAAATTACAAGATTTAGCTAAAAAATATCCTGCTGATATAAGTGATTTTCGTGGGGTTGGTTCTATGATTGCTTTTAAATTGTTTGAGGGTAATTATGAAGAATCCTTACTTTTTATTAAAACATGTTATAAAAATGGTTTAATTTTGTTCATAGCTGGGAATAAACCTACATATATACGGTTTTTATTACCAGTAGGTGCTACGAACTGTAATCATATTGATGAGGCGATCGCTATTATTGAGCAATCGTTAGGGATTATTAAGGAGGGAGCTAGTATATGATGGAAAATCTTATTGTTCGACCGATAGAAGAGAAGGATTTAGATGATGTTTATGAATTATCACTTGAAGCTAAACATGGTTTATCAACATTACCTAAAGATAAAGATTTATTAGAGGCAAAAATACAAAAATCTGTCAGTTCATTTCATTCTCATATTGGGAAACCAGGAAATGAATTGTATTTATTTGTTTTAGTTGATTTAACAAAACAGAAAGTTGTTGGTATTTCTGGTATTCTTGCTAATGTCGGACATTGTGATACGTTTTATGCTTATCAGCGAGGGGAATGTTATCATAAAGATAGTAAAAATTCTCGTTCTACTCATCAAGTTTTAAATTTATCTCGAGAACCGTTTCAAGCATCTGAATTATGTACATTATACTTACATCCTGATTATCGTAATTGTGGAGCGGGTCGATTTTTATCGTTAGTTCGTTTTTTATATATGGCTAGTCATGTTGATCGTTTTTGTTCGACTGTTATTGCTGAATTAAGAGGGATTTCTGATGAAGATGGTACTTGTCTTTTTTGGGATGTTGTTATGAAACCATTTTTTGAAATGCCTTTTTTTGAAGCGGATGACTTATCACAACAATCTCAAAATTTTATTGAAGAATATGTTCCTAAAACACCTATTTATGTTGATATGTTACCACATTCTGTTCAAGCTGTTATTGGACAGGTTCATCCTTTAACGGCGCCTGCTGAAACGTTGTTAATTTCAGAAGGTTTTTTAAAAACAGAGTATCTTGATATTTTTGATGCGGGTCCAAAATATGCTGCAAAATTAAATCAAGTTAAAGCGTATAATCGTATTAAGCCGTGTGAATCTAGTACAGTTAGTAGTGGTTTAGGTAGTAAAAATATGTATATTGTTACAGCAGGACATGGCGAACATTTTATGTATGGATGTATTAAGGCTCGTGAACAAGGTGCTCTTAATTCGTTATCTGTTAAAGAAACATTAAGTATGAAAACATTGTTTGATTTTGGTGATATTTTATCTTATATGAGATTACATCCTAAGGTACGTCGTTCAGGTCAAGTATCAGTTCCTGTTGTTAATAATATGGCTAGTTCTAATTCTCAATCGTTTAGTAAATTATTTTCAAAATGGCATGACCGTGTCGTTCGTGATGAACATTATACGTTTTATCGTTAATGACATCATTTGAATCGATTAATCCGGCTACTGAATCTATTATTCAATCGTTTCGCGTAACATCATGTGATGATATTGATTCTTTTGTTGCTCAATCACAGTTAAGTTTTAATGTTTGGAAAGATGTTTCTGTTGAGGATCGTATTTCTATTTTAAAGCGCTTTGCTAGTTGTTTAGAAAAAAAATCTAATATTTTTTCTAAAGTGATTTCTCAAGAAAATGGAAAGCCTTATTGGGAAGCAAACTTAGAGGTTAAGGCTTCTATTTCAAAGATCGATTTAGTGATTAACGCGTATGAACAACGTGTTCAATCGTATCGTATTGATACGACAGATTCTGTCTTATTAACCGCTTATAAACCTATTGGGACACTTGCTGTTTTAGGTCCTTTTAATTTTCCATTATTATTACCATTGGGGCATATTATTCCAGCCTTGTTAGTTGGTAATATTGTTTTGTTTAAGCCGAGTGAATTAACTAGTATGGTAGCTCAACTATGTACGGATTGTTTGTATGAAGCGGGTGTTCCACATCGTGTTTTTCAATTAGTGTTGGGGGGTGTTGAACAGGGACAGTACTTAGTGTCTCATCCTCATATTCAAGGAGTTTTATTTACAGGGGGATATCATACTGCTCAAGCTATTTCAAAAATGGTGTCTTCTACTCCTGAAAAAATGTTAGCCTTAGAATGTGGTGGGAATAATCCTCTCATCGTATCATCATTTAATGATGCTAATAGGGTTGCAGAGTGTTTGATAAAGTCAGCGTTTTTAACATCGGGTCAACGGTGTACATCCATGAGACGTTTGATTTTAATTCGATCATCTCAAACAGATTCTTTATTAGATGTTTTTTTAGAGCAGGTTGCTTCGTTAACAATCGGATCATGTGATGCTGATCCGGAACCTTTTATGGGACCTTTGATTTCAGCAAATGCTCGGGATAATTATTTGACTTCTATTGATGTGTTACGAGACGTTGGTGGTGTTTCTTTATTTGAGTCTCATCAATCTTTTGATGTAGGATATTTTGTAACACCTACTGTTTTTGATGTTTCTAATTGTTATCAGAGTATTCCTGATACTGAATGTTTTGGTCCTTTACTTCAAGTTATTTGGGTTGATTCATTAGAGGAAGCTGTGGCAGTAGCTAATCATACATCGTATGGTTTATCTGCTAGTTTAATTTCAACATCAGCTCAAGAATTTGATTATGTTTATCAGCATGTTCGTGCTGGTATTATTAATTGGAATAAACCTACGAATGGAGCATCATCACAATTACCGTTTGGAGGGATTGGGCGGAGTGGTAATTTTCGTCCCGCAGGTTATTTTTCGATTGATAGTTGTGTCTATCCTGTTGCTTCTATTCAAAATAAAGAGTTATTGTGAAGCCTATTTATACATGTTTTGATACCGTTATTGGTCCTAGTTATCATTATGGAGGGTTAGCTTTAGGTAATACTCATTCTTTAAGTCATAAACATCAGGTTTCGTATCCTAAAAAAGCAGCCTTGCAAGGATTATCTAAGATGAAACTATTATTAGATCATGGTGTGATTCAATATATTTTGCCACCTTATAAACGTGATTATAAATCATTGATACAGGGGTATTATGATTATCAAGGTGATTTTGAAGATAATTTAAAACGTTTATATGATGATAATTTGAATTTATTTAGTGCGTTTTTTTCGGCCTCATCAGCTTGGTTAGCTAACGCTTGGACGATGACCCCTTCCATTGATTCAGTAGATTGTCGTTATCATGTTAGTCCAGCTAGTTTGCAAGCTTGTTTTCATCGTCAGTTAGATGTGGATCAAACTATTACTATTTTAACTAAGATGTTATGTTCTAAATCTTATGTTACATGTCATCATCCTGCTACTTTTTTTGATGAGGGCGCGGCTAATATGATTCGTTTATCAGCTGGGGGTAAAGGACTTTATCTTTTTGTATCGGGATCTTCTAATACCAAGCGATTTGAATCTCGTCATGATAGTCGTTCTTGGCAATTACTTGTTAATCAGCATCAATTGGATCTAGATTATGTTATTTATTTAACACAACATCCGGATGCTATTGATGCTGGTGTATTTCATAATGATGTTATTTCGTTTGGCTTAGATGATTTATTAGTTGTTCATGAAAATGCTTTTGTTGATCAGGCTAATTATTGTGATACTATTTTAGAAACGTATTCTTCTTGTTTTGGAACTGACTTAACACTGATTCAAATTCCTGATTCTATTTTTACTTTGAAAGATGCCGTTAATTCTTATTTTTTTAATTCTCAATTAGTTCGTAAACACAATGATTGTTATCTATTATTAGTTCCTTCTCGTTGTCAGGGATTGCCTGTTGTTGATTATTTTATATCAGAGGCATCTAATCAATGGGGAAAAGAATTAGATGTTGTGTATTGTGATGTGGAAGAAAGTATTAAAAATGGTGGGGGACCTGCTTGTTTGAGAAATAGTATTGATGTTTTTGATGATCCTAATATAATTTTTGATGATAGGTATCTGTTTACTTTAGAAAAATATGACGATTTTTTCAGGCTTGTTAATCAGTATTATCCAAATTCATTAGAGCTTAATGATTTTTTATCTGTAAGTTTTTTAAATGATCTTAATACTATCTGTTAGATTAAGAATGGTTTTTAGGATAACTTTTTTATATTTATAACCTATAAATAATTTATTAGTTTAGTATTTTTTTCTGTAAGTTTTATCTTATAGTGTTAGATTTAATTATAGTTTATTCTTTTATTAAAAGGGGTTTTTAGTGAGGTTTATTGGTAGGTCAGCAATGTTGAGTTCTAATTTAAAACAATCAATACCGGTAACTCACACAAGACCTGAAACTCCCTCATTCGAAGATTCTTGTCATAGCGGGACTACAATGGTAAGTTCTTTAAGCTCTGACGGTTCAGCTCATAATGGAACTGTTATTGATTTAGCTCTATTTGGTAATAGATCAACTACGCTAAAAGTTAAAGAAGCTCAACTTAAACAATCTCGTTTATCTCAATTTTGTTCTTGGTGTTGTGGAGGTTTTTCTAAACCTGATTTGGGGTCAATAAGCCCTGCAGATGTTTCTACATCATCTAGAGCTTCGGATGTCTCAAAGACATCAGCTATAGGTTCGGGTGACCCACAAGCATTGGGAGTCACTAATGATAGCTCTGGTTCTAAGAATGGTCAGCCTGTAAAGATAACTAATAACAAGGAAAAGGGAGACTTTTTGTCGTATTTTAGATCTAGGCTCACGTTTGGGTCATCATCTTCTACTATTTCAAGAATAGAATCTCCACAAGCTAATCTTCCTTTTTTAAGTCAAAGTAATATGTTACCTGCTACATTTACTTCAATAAAAACATTACCATATAGTCCTAACGAAACAGTTTCGATGGTTGGTGATTTAGAAGGAGAATATTGGTCTTATGTAATTGCGATGAGGGCTCTTGGTTATACAGTTTCTATAGAAATTGATTCAAAAAGTGGAATCCCTTATGCTAAGTTTTACAATACTAATGATAAGTCACAGCTTACAAGTCCTCCTTTTTATTCTAGTTTTCTTGATTTTAAGCCTGAATCTGATAGCAATACAAAAAGCTTTGTTTGTTTGGGAGATATTATGGATCGTGGTATATTTGGTGTTATTACGGCTCTTTCAATGAACCGTAATATGCACAATGAGCATATTAAGTTTAAATTTTACTTGGGTAATCATGATCTTTATAATTTGTTACTTAAATCTAATGAGAATATTCCATGCGTACCTTCTGAAATGGTTCATCCCTCTAATTTTTATGTTGATAAAGATACTGAAGGGGGGTTTGAATTCATCTCAGATCTTTTTCGTGAGATGAATGAGCAAGGTTGTTTAAAGTTAATAGAATGGGATAGCTCGGTAAAAAGATTGACTAGTCATGCCGTATTTACGTCTGGTTTTTTAGAAAAATTTATTGATTTTTTGAATAGCGAAGAATCTGGTTCTTTTAAAGAATTTATAAAAGGCAAATTTAGTAATGAGGGCTATTCTGGAGATAAAATATTAACATTATTATCTAAAATGCCAGATTTTGAAGATTGGAAGAATCCTAAAAATCAAGATGATTTTATGAAGAATCTTGAGATGGTAATTAATGGTTTGATTCATCCAAATTTTATTAACACTAAAGAGAATAGGGATATTGTAAAAACATTATTTTATGATTCAGAACCTGAATCATTTATTTGGCAAAAAGGAGTTGAAAAATATTATAATTCGCCAGATAGTGAAGAAAAATATTATGCACCATTTAATACAAAAAATTTTCCATTACCTCTCATGAGTCATGTTAATGGTCATTATCCAGCATTTACTAGGAAGTCTGGTCAAATTGAAGTAACCACTCCTCATGGAAAAACTCATCTTTACAAACTTGATTGTGCAACAAGTTCTTCAATGTATCCCGGGGGTTTTAATCCCAGTCCCTTATCAGTTTTAATTGATTCAGATGGAAAGTTTGAAGTATTGAAAATGACGTTTGGTTCTAACTTTAATATCAATTCATACTTAAAAAGACTGAAAGAAAAAATAAATGATATATCAGGATCACCTTCAAATAACGCTAAATTTGATTTTAAAACGCCAATGGCGCTTAAGTCTAAAATTATGTTGTCTTTATTAGTTAATAAATTGTTGAATTCTAAGCTTGTTCAAGACATAAAAGATTTAACTGAGATTGATAAGATAAAAAATCTTTCACGTTTTTATAATGATAAAGATGATACAGTTGAAGTGGATGGAAAGGATATCCCAATTAGAGTCATTCTAGAAGCCGACTTATATGTAGTAAAGGAAATGATGGATCAAGCTTGGAAATTTCCCACTTAATCATTTGATCGAAGTATCTATAAAATATTAATGCCTAAAATGAACAAATAATCGGCCAAAGTTTTTTGAGTCTTTATCAATTCGATGATATTGAGTTTTGATATGGGATTGATTTAAAAATCGTAAGACACGTTTTTTTAATTGTCCGGATCCTTTTCCAGGTATGATTTCTATGGTTTTAATTTTTTTTTCAACGGCTTCTTTAATGGCTTCGTTTAAGGTGTCTTCCAGTTTTTTAGATTGATTATAGATATCATGTAAATCATAGGTTTTTTTTTTCATAGTTAAGTAATTTATTTTTTAGCCATTTTTTTAATTACGTTATAAGCTAATGTACTTTGTGTGATTAAACTATTGAGTTTGATAGTTTCGTTATGGGTATGCATGCCTGATCCTTGAGCTCCCATGGTATCAATAACAGGAATACCTTGATTGGCAATAAAATTACCATCACAAACGCCAAAACTATTTTCAAAGTCAATAGTGAGGTTGAGTTCTTTAGCTGCATTTTCTAGATGTGTATATAATATTTCAGATTCTTTTGTTTTTGATTTGCTGGGTCTTAGTGATGTGATATCTACGGTTATTGTAACCCCTGTTTCTGATTCTATGGTTTTTGCATTATTCTGACACGCTTTGATAAAATTATCTAAATCGTTTTGCTTCATAAAGCGAGCATTTAAGCAGCATGTTGCCGTATCGGGAATAATGTTTTCTCGTGTTCCTCCTTGAATGGTTCCAAGGTTAATGGTTTGTGTATCGGATTCTTTTGTTAAGGGGAGTGTGTTTAATAAGGCAATCAAACCAGTAATAGCATTGATTCCTTGTGTTGCATGGCGACCTGCATGGGCTGCTTTTCCTTGTGCGGTGAGGGTTATATTACTTGAAGCTGGGCGTTCTTTGATTATGTTCCCATTTTCTAGTGGTGGTTCAAATACTAGAGAAAAGGTATGTTTTTGGGCTTCTTGTTCTAAAATGTGTTTTGATTCTGGTGACCCAATTTCTTCATCCGTTGTAATGATCACGGTCCAACCAATATTAGCTGATAGCGAACTTTTTTCTAATAATGCTATGGTGTTCCAGATGATTACAATACCACCCTTGGCATCAATGACTCCTGGTCCGCTTGCTTCTTTTTTATCATGGGATAACTGAAAGGTTTGAAATGGACTTGTTTGATCAAAAACAGTATCAACATGAATAGATAATAAACAGGTTGTTTTGGCTGTTACATTTTTTGTTATTTTTAATGCAATAGGGAATTCATTTTTGGCAGGCTTTGGTGATGGAATAGATTCCATAGTTGGTTTGAACGTAGCAAACTTTTCTTTAATGAGTGTTAAACAAGATATAATACCAGTTTGGTTGTAGGATGATGAATTGATGGAGACTAGCTTGTCTAGAAATGTGATACTATCATCTAATGATAAATCAGGAGTCATCCTTTAAAGAATTGATTGATGTGGTAGCAAGTATATTCTAATTCTTCTTTGGTTAATTCTGTAAAAATAGGAATTGATAATACCTGATTAGCTGCTTTTTCTGCTTCTGGAAAATCTCCTTCTTGATAGCCTAAATAGGTAAAACATTCTTGTAAATGAAGTGGGATAGGGTAGTAGATATTGTTGCCGATAGTATGTTTTGTTAAATAGTCTTTTAATGCATCTCGTTTTGCTGTTTTTAAGGTGTATTGATTATAAATAGAGGGGCTATTAGAATTAATAATTGGTTTTTGAATGGTTTCAGCTAGATGTGTGTTGTAGTAGTTTGCATTGCTTTGTCTACCGTTATGTTGTTCGTCTAAATAGTTTAGTTTAATGGTTAAAATACCAGCTTGTATGGTATCTAATCTAAAGTTTCCCCCAATATATTTATGATGATACCGTTGGGTTTCACCATGCATACGTAAACATTTTATTTTTTCATACAGATCTTTGTCATTTGTTGTGACGATACCAGCATCACCACATGCTCCTAAATTTTTGGATGGGAAAAATGAAAAGCAGCCTATAGTTCCTAAATTGCCAGCTTTTTTAAGTGCTTTATCAGCAAATTGATAGTTAGCACCTAAGGCCTGCGCTGCATCTTCGATGATGGCTAAATTATGTTTTTTAGCAATGGCTTGAATGGCTTCCATATCTGCACATTGCCCAAATAAATGTACAGGCATAATTGCTTTTGTTTTTGA
>TARA_B100001175_G_scaffold317703_1_pt1 | contig 10412 bp, 9 predicted proteins | sample TARA_B100001175 | Tara Oceans TARA_B100001175
GATCCTTTGCTTATGATTGTTGATGAGCCAACTGCAGGTTTGGATCTTGCTGCATCTTCAGGGCTTTTAAAAACAATTACCAAACTTAATCGTCAACATCGAATAACCGTAATTTTTGTGACTCACGACCTGCAATTGGCTGGTCGATACGCAAGTCACTTGGCCGTCTTCAAGAATCGGAAAGTCAAATGTGGCCCGGTGGGAGAAACACTAACAGGTGAAAATTTAGAAATGGCTTTTGGCGTTCCTACGGAAGTAAGGCCTGAATCCTCTGGAGGATACACCGTGCAGGCAAATGTTGAGCAAACTGATACTTTAGCATGATTTTAGAATTTCTTGAATCATGGACGTTATTTTCGCAGACATATATTAGTGCGCTGCTAATTGGGGCATCGTTATCACTCATGGGTGTTGTGGTTGTGGCCCGCGGTAATATTTTTGTTGCAGCCGCGTTGGCGCAAGCTTCTGTGTTGGGTGTAGCTTTAAGTTTGTTTTTTGAAATAGGACAACCCGTTTTGTCTGCGGTTCTCTGTTCTGTTGGCGCTTCGTTGTTAGTGTCTCGAAAACATCAGGAAGGGGGAGTCTCAACAAGCGAAGAAATAACAGGCTGGATCTTTCTAGCCGGAGGAAGTTTGTCGGTGCTTTTGTTGGTAAGAATGCCTTATGGTTTGAAGGAAATTCAGTCACTATTTTCTTCTAGTATAATAGGTGCTAGCTCAGCTGATATTATTGTTTTCGGGGTGCTTCTTTTCGTTTTTGTCGGGTTTCTCACTCTTCGAATGCGCCGTTTAACACTATACCTCTCTGATCCTGTGATGGCTGCTGCCGTGGGTGCTAATATAATTCTTTGGTCAATTGTGATTTCGAGTGCTTTGGGATTAGTTACGGGATTAGCTATTCGTTCCTCGGGCATGCTTTTTACTTTCGGATCTATGATTTTACCTGCTCAAATGGCTAAAATTATGTGCCGTAATATATCAGGAATGTTCTTGGTAGCGCCTCTGATGGCGATTTTTTGTGTCATGTTAGGTTTGATGCTGGGTAATTATTATGATCTTCCACCTGCTCAAACAGTTGTTGCGTTAATGTGCTTTTTACTAGTGTTGACTTGGGTTCTTCGATGGGTATTCGATTACGTTTTTTTAGTAAGTAAATCTTCGGGAGATAGCTGATAACAGTTTTTTTCAGCTAGAGACTATAAATTGCGTTAAGCATATATTGTTGATTTTAAAAAACGTCTAGATATATAGAGCTCAGCAATGAGCTCAGATTATCAGACAGATTTGCGGCACGACCATTCATTTGGGCAAGACAAAAAGCGATCCGGGGAAAACCGGACGTTGATAGTTATTTTGCTTACCGCAGTGATGATGGTAATCGAAATTGTTGCAGGATTGGCATTTGGGTCGATGGCATTGTTAGCAGATGGCTTACATATGGCGTCGCATGCAGCCGCCCTTTCTATCTCTGCTTTTGCTTATTATTTCGCTCGTAAGCGTGCTCACGATAGGTCTTTCAGTTTTGGAACAGGGAAAGTTAATTCTCTTGGCGGTTACACTGGCGCGATTTTGTTAGTGATATTTGCTCTGTTGATGGTCTCCGAAAGCATTCATCGGCTTATTGTTCCCGTTGAGATATCGTTCAATCAAGCAATCGGGGTTGCAATACTGGGTTTAATTGTTAATGGAGCTTCAGTATTTATTCTTGGACATGAAGACCATCATCATGGTCATACCCATGACCATGGAGTAGAGGGTCATACCCATGACCATGGAGTAGAGGGTCATACTCAAGATCACAACCTTCGTGCAGCGTATCTACATGTCTTAGCGGATACTTTGACGTCGCTACTTGCGATTGTTGCCCTTTTAGCTGCAAAATATTATGGATGGATATGGATGGATCCCATCATGGGAATTGTTGGGGCTGTTCTTATTACAAAGTGGTCGATGGGATTACTAAAGCAAACAAGTTCTGTTTTATTGGACCAACAAGGGCCTGATCATCTTGTCGATAGCGTAATTAGCAGGATTAAGTCTTTGCCTTGTAAGACTGAAATTATCGATCTACACGTATGGTCGATTGGACCAAACATTTATTCAGCTGCGATTACAATCGTCGCCGACAATGAAAACAGCGTAAGAATGTTTAAGTCAGAAATGCACACTCTTACTGAGATAGTTCACTCAACGATCGAGGTTCATCAGAGAGGGAGTGAAGCGAGCAATAATTTAAAACCTTAAAAGTTTATTACTTCGGACACGCCAGTACCTCCATCTATCAGCCTGCGACCTCCTTGTGGTTTGTTTCTGTCCGTCACTGAATTACTAGCTGCTTCCTCAATAATTTTGGCTATTTCCTTGTTTCCACGAGACTTTGCAACGTCTAGCGGTGTATTTCCCTTGTAATCCTCTAGGGATACATCAGCTCCATTAGCAAGCATCCACTTGGCTACACGAATGTGGCTCGCTTGACCATAGTATGCTGTAAGGTGTAGTGCAGTGAGCTCTTTTTCACCTTTAATATTAATGTCTAAACCGCTTTTTACTAGTCGTTTAACCATCGCTAAGTCAGCTTTAATTGCTGCCTCGTGAATACTACCTTTTGATCCACTGCATCCAGTTGCAATTAATGCAGAGAAAGTAGCAATACAGAAAAAATTCCACTTAATGATGTGATTTATATTCATGCGGCGAAATCTAAACCTTTAAGAAGTTAAGTACAAACTGGATTAAGTTATAATTTCGTTAATGACATGCCCATGAACATCAGTGAGGCGACGGTTGATACCGTTATGTCTCACTGTGAGTTTCTCATGATTAATGCCGAGAAGATGAAGGATTGTGGCGTGCATATCGTGACTGGAGGTTCCTGTTTCACTTTTCCAGCCCCAACGGTCGCTTTGTCCAAATGAGCTGCCGCCTTTGACGCCTCCACCTGCAAACCATGTAACAAATGTACCTCCATTATGATCCCTGCCTGCTTGCCCTTGGCTAAATGGCATTCGACCGAATTCTGTTGTCCAAATGACTAGGGTATCTTCAAGCATTCCTCGAGCTTTCAGATCTTTAATAAGACCTGTAATTGGCTTGTCCACTTGTCGCGTCATATGAGGTAATTCACTATGTATATTTGCATGATTATCCCAGTTGTTGGTAGGGCCGCCAGCGCCACTCCATATTTGTACAAACCTTACGCCCCGTTCCAGCATTCGCCTGCCTAATATGCAGCGTTTAGCAAAATCAGATGTGTGTTTTTCCCCCATTCCATAAAGCTTTTTTATAGCTTGGCTTTCATTATTCAGATCAAAGAGCTCAGGCACACTCAGCTGCATTCTTGCAGCCATTTCAAGACTTTGGATTCGTGCTTCGAGGCGAGAATCGCCTGGAGTTTTATCTAAGTGCTTTTGGTTTAAAATTCTTAATACTTCACGACTCGCTTTTTCGCTTTGGGTATTGATGTGCTTGGCTTCCTTTGGCGGAAATAGGTATCGTACAGATTGAGAAGGTCCAGCATTGATTACGGTGCCTTGATATCGAGCTGGCAAAAATCCAGATGTAAAATTACCAAGGTTGTTGTAAGGTAAACCATTGGGATCGGGCAAAACTACAAAATCTGGTAAGTTTTGATTGATACGACCTAATGCATAACTGATCCAAGCCCCCATGCATGGAAATCCCGGTAAAGTAAAACCTGTGTTTTGCATGTAACTTCCCAACCCATGAACATTAGTTGGAGAGTTCATAGACATCAGGAATGCAAGGTCATCCACCATTGAAGCCATATTAGGTAGAACATCACTTACCCAGCGGCCGCATCCTCCGTGTTGTTTGAATTTAAATGGGCTCTTTAGGACCTTGAATCCGGGTGATTTTGTAACTGATTCCACCAGTTTTCCATCTCCAGGGTCAAAGGTTTTACCATTTAAATCTTCAAGTGAACGCTTGTAATCGAAAGTGTCCATCTGACTTACCCCGCCATTCATAAAGAGTTGAATGACTCTTTTAGCTTTAGGTTGGTGGTGTAATGCTACACCTTGGGCGGATTCCGCTCTCAGGATTTGACTTAATGCAAGGCCTGCAAAGCCTCCAGTGGTAGTCTCTAAAAATTTTCGCCTGGATGTATTCGTTTGCATCTTAGTTTACGAACAGAAATTCATTACTATTTAGAATTACTCTGCAGGCGTTAGCTAAGCCGTGATCACGTGCAAGCTTTGCCACCAAATGGTTTTCATTACGATTTGGTTTCCTGTGATAGGTTAGTTTAAAAAGTTGAATTATTTGGTTTTCAAGAATGGGGGATTCTTTTTCCAGTCGCTTTGCTAAGCGTTCGCTTTGGCGTATTAAGAAACGATTATTTAACATTCCTAGGGCTTGTAGGGCTGTTATAGACGAGTCGCGTTTTGGTGCATGTTGTGATGCATCTGGACAATCCATAAGCTGCATCAGGGGGTCCGGAATGGTTCGAAATATAAACCGATATACACTTCGTCTGTTGTTGGCTGGTGCATTTGGGTCAAAACCAATATAGTCGAGATTTGGGGTTACATGAACACCTTTACTCATATTAAATTGTTTATCAGATGGCCCGCCCATTCTCCAATTCATGTTGCCACCAATCTGCAGTACAGAATCCCGATAGGATTCTGCGTCTAGACGTTTACGATTCATTCTCCAAAGCCATTTGTTTTCCGCATCTCGATGGGCAAAATCTAATCGGTGAGTTGATTGTTGTTGGTAGGTCGAACTAGTCATGATTGTTCTGTGTAACCATTTTAAAGAACCGCCATTTGCACGAAATTTAAAAGCTAGCCAATCTAGTAGTTCTGGATGTGTGGGTAGATCCCCCATGCGGCCGAAATCATTTGGGGTGCCCACAATTCCTCGGCCAAAATGGTAGTGCCATACTCGATTTACTATTGATCTCCATAGCAGACTATTCCGCTTGTCTGAAATCCAATTAGCTAGAGCGGCTCTTCTTTGTCCCTCTATATCTGGTTGTTTTATGGAAAGGCTTCCACTCAAATCGCTGATACAATGTAAAGCTCCCGGTTTAGCTTCTTTGATTGGAAAATGTATACTTCCTCTATTAAGAACATGAATTTTCCTAGGTTTCTGAGATGGCTTGAAATTTCCATTAGCAGCAAAATTACTTGCTACAGCATATACTCTTTTTTGTTTTCCGAGCATGGCTAATTGCCGGTTATTTTTTTCTTTTGCAAGATACAATGCTAAAGTTTTGGATTCGTTTTTAGTGCGGTCTGCTATTTTTATTTTCAATAATCGACTTATTTCCGAAGGTAAGATTTTATCCAAAATTGGATTGGGTAGATTAGTAAAAGAAATACGCGGTCGACCTATTAAATGGTTTCTTCCATGTAATTGATGTAACTCAATCTCAATTGTTTTACCTTTCGAATCACGAATTGGTTTTTCAAAAATAAAAACGGCTCTGTGAGGTTTGCTCTCAAGAGGGTGAATGCCCCATGCAGTATCATAATTTTGATCTATGGCATGTGAGATTAGCCAATCATTTTGACTGAAATCAGCTATGGCTTTAGCAATCCGAATTGGTTTTCCGTCAACTCTTACTACAATTTCAGATAGATGAAGGTTTCCATTGATTGCATGACCAGGTCCGTTCTTCGGCAAAGATTTATCAGTTAAAACATCCAATTGAAAAGCTGTCACTTCTTCCAAGATTAATTTGGATTTGAAAGTAACGATATCTTTCTCTGGGACAGGTCCGATTGATAAAAAAGATCCATCAGATTTAGGTGTAAACATATTTCCGTTACGTGAACTTACTAATGGTGAAGAAAGAGTTTTCCAGTCCCTATTAACTTGAAGAAGTTTTTTTTCAATTTCAGTTAATTCATTCTTTAGAAATATATCATGTGGAATAATTTTTTTATCGAGTTGCCTCTTTCTTGAAAGAAACTGTTTCCTTTTATTTGCTAATTCAGCATTGTCATCATAGGGCCTATCGACTTTATCGACCCCTGCGAAAACGGCCTGAAGTGAGTAATAGTCCTCTATGGATATTGGATCAAATTTATGGTCGTGGCATCTTGCGCAGTGAACGGTTGTGCTAAGAAATGTAGACATCACGGTTGCTATGATGTCGTCGCGATCAAGGTATTGCGCAATTTTCTTATCAATTGTTCCGTCTGAGATTCCCATCTGAGAGCTCTCGTCCCATGGGCCGGTTGCAAGAAAGCCAATAGCAGTTGTAGATGCAGGATTTTCTGGAAAAAGAATATCTCCAGCTATTTGTTCACGTACAAACAGATCATATGGTTTATCCGAGTTGAATGAGTTAATAAGATAGTCTCGATAAGGCCAGGCATTTTCACGGATAGCATCTTCATCGTGTCCGTGTGTTTCAGCGTAATGAGCAACATCCATCCAATGACGTGCCCATCTTTCACCATATTTAGGACTTGAAAGTAGTTGGTCAATTAATTGTGTTGGTGCTTCGGGTGATGTGTTAGCTAAAAACGTTTCCACTTCTTCTAAAGTTGGAGGAAGCCCAATTAAATCAAAAGTTGCTCTTCGAATGAAAGTGCGCCGATCTGCTTTTAGGGAAGGTGATAATTGTTTTGCAGTGTGTTGGGCTGCTACAAAGCGATCGATTGGATGTTTTTGCCAATTGGAAGGCGATGAATTTACAACTGGTACTTTGGTTTGCTGAAGAGGTTTTAGTGCCCACCAATTTTCTTTATCTTTTATCTCAGCAAGGCATAAGCCTTCGCATAAAAGATGAAGTAATAGAACTAGTACTATTGAGTTTGGGAGCACTCCAAGATGGAGAGTTATTGTCCCAAAAATGACAAGAAAAAAGAAAATGGTCGGAGCGAGGCGATTTGAACACCCGACATCTGGTTCCCAAAACCAGCGCTCTACCAAGCTGAGCTACGCTCCGACCCGCGCGTTTTCTAGGCGAAACTGCTTTTTATCGCAACACTCAATTTCAATTACTTGTCGGTTTCTTTACTTGGTGGCAGCCTAGTCAGAGCGGATTCGAGAAAATGAATAAGCCATTTTTAACCAATATAGGGATATTCAGCACTGCCAAACTGTTATTTTTTTTAATGTTTTTGGTTTTTTCGGGTAGTGCATTGGGCATTGGTAATAGTTGGTGGCAATTTCGTGGTCCTCAAGGTAACGGGCATTCGGAATCCATCAATCTTCCACTTCATTGGTCAGAGGAAAAGAATGTGAAATGGAAAACTAAAATCCATGATCGAGGCTGGTCTTCTCCCGTGATTTGGGGAAAGCAAATTTGGATTACTACAGCTACTGTCGATGGCCATAAATTGTTTGCAATATGTTTAAACAAGGATACGGGTCAGATTATCTATGATTTACATCTATTTGATGTAGATAAGCCTGTGGCGATTACTAAAGATAATACTTATGCGACGCCTACTCCCGTAGTCGATGAAGGTTTGGTAATAGTTCATTATGGTACTTATGGTACCGCTTGTATTGATACTGCTAATGGAAAGGTGTTGTGGAAACGGCGTGACTTAAATTGTGATCATGAGGTGGGCGCTGGTCCGGCTAGTTCTCCCACGTTAGTAGGTGATAGTGTTGTATTACATGTGGATGGTCGAGATGTTCAATATATTATTGCTTTAGATAAAGTTACAGGACGCACCGTTTGGAAGACTAATCGTTCTTTAAACTATCGAGAGTTTCCCGTGCATCATCGAAAGGCTTATTGCATGCCGATTCTCGCTCCGCGTAAAGAGGGTAATCAACTTATTAGTCCTGCAGGCCGGGGCCTGTATGCGTATGATTCTATTTCTGGAAGAGAACTATGGCATGTACGACATCGTGGATGGTCAGTAGCTCCCCGCCCAGTTTTTGGTCATGATCTTGTATTTGCTACTATAGATCGTGATCGTCCTGAGTTATGGGCTATACGACTCGATGGAGTAGGGGATGTTACCGATACTCATATTGCTTGGAAGTCAACTAGAGGTATGCCTCAACGTTCTTCACCATTGCTGGTCAGAGATTTTCTTTTTGTTGTAAATCGTGGAGGTATCGCGACTTGTCTTAATGCAAAGACAGGTGAAGTTCTATGGAAAGAGCGCCTCAAGGGATCCTACTCTGCTTCGCCTATATACGCTAATAAACGAATTTATATATTCAACGAAACAGGACTATGTACGATAATTCGTCCCAACCCAAAATTTGTCATGATTACGACTAATACTTTAGCAAAACAAACTTTTATGGCTACACCTGCAGTTGATGGAAATGCTTTTGTTATTCGATCAGAGAGTTATATTTATCGTGTCGAGGCTATATCTAAAGCCATAAAACAATGAAATTATTAAAGGATTGTTTGCTTTATGGTTTTTTGGACTCTGCTTACCTAGATGGTCGAAATCCTGAATTGTTGTGCCAACAACTTTGTGATGGAGGTGTAGACTTAGTTCAACTACGGGCAAAAGACTGGAACCAAGCTGAAGTGGCGAGTTTGGCTAAGCGGTTAGTCCCGATAACAGCAGAATCTGGTGTGCGTTTAGTTATTAATGATTATCCTTTAATTGCTCAAGAAGTTGGTGCACCTGTGGTGCATTTAGGACAGGAGGATTTTTTTGATGCTGGTTACCAAGATATAAATGAGGTGAACTCCGTCGAAGCTAAATTTGAGATTGGCTTAAGTACTCACTCCCCAGACCAGGCTAGGCGTTCTTGTGATGCAGGAGCGGATTATATTGCGATTGGGCCAGTGTTTGCTACACAGACTAAGCCTGGGCGACCAGGAGTGACTTTAGATTATGTTCGTTGGGCTTCTGAGAATATTGATCGTCCATGGTTTGCCATTGGCGGGATAGATTTAGATAATGTTAATGATATTATTTCTGCAGGAGCTCGCCGAGTTTGTGTTGTCTCAGCTATACTTCGTTCGCCAGATGTTACTGGTGCTTGTAGAGCTTTCAAAGAGCGATTACTCTGTGCTTCCGATTAATAAGGATATTCCTTAAAATTATTTATAAATTATGAGCCTTCTGATTTTTGGTTCCACAGCGTTGGATTCTATAAGTACTCCTAAGAAAAAAAATCCCCGTTTGCTTGGCGGTTCAGGAAGTCATGCTGCTGTTGCAGCAAGTTTTTTTATAGCACCAAAATTAATTGGGGTTGTTGGTACAGATTTTCCGAAGAAATACATTTCTTTATTTAACAAACATAAAGTAAACATCAAGGGACTGAAAGTGCGTGATGGTAAAACATTCCATTGGGCTGGTGAGTATGAGGTCAATATGAATAACCGCCGCACGCTTAGTACAGAATTAGGAGTAGTAGATGGTTATTCTCCTGTTCTTCCGGCAGCACATCGAAAGCTGAAATATGTTTTACTTGCGAACAATCCTCCAAGTGCCCAGGAGGCAATTATTGATCAACTGGAAAAGCCTAAGTTTATAGTTGCCGATACAATGGATCTTTGGATGAACGTTGCGTTGAATGATCTAAGAAGTCTGCTTAAACGCGTTGATATGCTTGTTTTAAACGATAGTGAGGCCCGTCAGTTGACCGGTGATGATAATTTGGTCTCATCTCTTTCAAAATTGCATAAGTTTGGTCCTAAATATGTAATTGTTAAGAAAGGTGAACACGGTGCAATTCTCTCAACTAAGAAAGGATTGTTTATTGCACCTGCTTTCCCACTAGCTAAAGTTGAGGATCCGACTGGAGCCGGTGACTCTTTCGTTGGTGCATTAGTTGGGTATTTGGCTAAGAATGCTGGATCTATTGATTCTAACATTCGTAGGGCGGTACTTTACGGTAGTGTAGTTGCTTCATTCTGTTGCGAAGGCTTTGGGCTGAACAGAACAACTAAGACCACACGTGCAGAGATAAACAAGCGTTTGCGAGAATTAGAAAAAATGACTCTTGCTTAAAGAGTATTCAAGGCATCTAAGACTTCTTTTGCATGTTCTGCGACTTTTACTTTTAGCCAGATTTTTCGAATCACTCCATCACCATCAATTAGGAATGTCTGACGGTTAATGCCAAGATACGTCCGTCCCATAAATTTTTTTTCACCCCATACACCGTAGGCATTACATATAACCTTATTTTCATCAGCTATAAGTTTGAATGGTAGTTCAAATTTCTCGATGAACTTCTCGTGTTTTGTTACTGAGTCAGCGCTAACTCCTAACACTATAGCATTTTTTGCAACGATCTCGGTATGTACGTCGCGAAAACCGCAAGCTTCTTTATTGCAGCCTGGTGTATTATCTTTTGGATAAAAATATAGCACTACCGTTTGTCCGCGGAATTGACTAAGAGAAATCTCTTCATCGCCATTTGTTAGAGCGGTGAAATCCGGAGCAGCCTCTCCTTCTTTCAATTTGATGTTAGTATTGGTTGCCATGATTTAGATAAAAA
>TARA_B100001175_G_scaffold316712_1_pt1 | contig 10399 bp, 8 predicted proteins | sample TARA_B100001175 | Tara Oceans TARA_B100001175
AAGGTCTCCAATAGTCATAGTAGTAGGGTCGGTTAATGTTTGATCATTTGATATTGTTCCTTTTGCACCTGGCATAGCATTAATATGTTGTTGTAATACAGAAGCTAATCCATCAATATGTTGTTTATGTGCTGCTGCTATTTGTTGTGCAGGATTTAATTTTTTATTTAATTTGTATGCTTTTGGTGTTAGTGCTTCTGTTATAGGACTAATTAGTGTCTCTGATATCACACCTGCACTTGCCTTTTTAAGGTCTTTCGTTAAACTATTTACAAGTTCTTTTCCACCAAACTCACCTAGATTACCAGTATCAATTAATTTTGTTAAATTACTTATTGCAGATTTATCAAAAGTTTCTAATAAACTTTTACCTAGACTCTCTACCATATGTAAAGAAGCAGCTAATAAGTCTATTTGTGATTCGAGTTCTCTATTCATAGTTTGTACACCTAGAATAGCTCTTTGTCTGTTTTCTTCGATTTCTCCATTTAAGTCTATAAGTTTTTCACTATTTTTAATCTCATTTTTTGCTATATTTTGAACTTGTTGTTCTCTTAATTGTGCTATTTTTAATTCTATCTTTGCTCTTTTGCTATAACTAGTATTTAAAAATCCAATCATATTTTGCTGAGTTTTTAATGCAGAGTTAAAGATACCGGCTGTGTCAATTAATGTATCTGCTAGGTCTAGCCTTGCTTCTTCTGATTCTAATATTTTCTTTACAGCTTCTGCTTGTTCTTGAAAACTACCTGTAACTTCAAAACTTATTCCTAATTGCTGTTCCATTGTTTTAACAATGCTTTCCATTTTATCTTCTGTTAGTTGAAACTGTTTTATGGCTCCATCTTCGCCAACAAATTGTTCTTTAAGAGTTCTTATAGCAGCTACAGCAGATTCTGCTTGAGAAGGTTTAGGCATCATATTTTGTAGTGTTTCTTTTAAAGATTTTGCCGCTTCTTTAGTGTTAGGAATAATTGATGTAATTCTTTGGAATGATTCTGTTCCAACATCTCCAAGGTGGAGTAAATTTTTTGTAGCATCTGTTATTATAAGATTTCCTTTTTTTGTAATTTCTATAAATCCAATTCCTTCTTCGTACGTATCTGATAGGCTACTGGCACTATCTACTAATAATCTTTCGAGTGCAGTACTTCTACTAGCATTATCGCCCATTGCCATTATCTCTTCAAATTCTGTTTTAAATGCTTGGAATCCTTCTAGGTCACCTGCAGTAGCAAATATAGCTTCAAACATTCCTAGTTCAAATCCTGTATTTTTACTATCCATTGTTTTTAATGATTCAAACTGTTTCATTGCCATTGCTTGTAATTCTAATACTACATTTTTTACTTGGGCTTGATATGCTTTACTTTCAAAACCTTTTGATCCAGCAGCAGTATCACTAAAATTCAGGAAGTTACCGATGAAACTAGTTTCTTGTCCTTCACCAAAGTTTTGGGTAATACTTTTTTGTAAATCTTCTAAGAAACTTGCTCCAGATTGTCCTCTATTTAGAAGTTTATTGAGTCTTTCTATTTGATAGTTTGCAGCTAGTGTTGCTCCCTCTACCCCTTCAAATTCTTCTTTGATTTTTACTATTCTTTTATCATCTAAATCTGAAGCTATAGTATGTGCTAAATCTGTTACAGTTTCTTCTAAAACTCCAGTAGTTTCATTTATAGCTTGAAAAGACTCATTTATTCTTTTTGTAATTGGTAGTAAATCAACAATAAATTTAGCTGTAAAAAATGCCATGAGTAATCCAAAAGCAGCATTAACTACTGCTCCTAAAAATGCAAATATAGGTGCTAATCTGGCTGCTGCAACACCTATACCAGCTATTGCTCCTTGTACTTTAATAAGAGGTTTTGTAAGTGCCATTGTGATTTGAGCTCCTGCTACTTTTGCATGAGCTATTAATGTAAAGGATGTTCTTTTTGATTCTCTTTTGATTCTTTCAGACACTGCTTTATATGAAGCATATCTTTGTTTGTTAAATTTTTGAGTATGTGCTAGACCTTTCTTCTCATCGGCCATTATTTGCATAACAAGTTTTCGTTGTTCTTTTAAAGACATTGCAGTAAATTTCTTTAAACTAATTCCTCTTCTTTTTAATTCTGCTGTAAATATTTTATTTTTTCTAACTTCACTTACTTTGAACTCTCTTTCAACGTCTTTAATAGCCTTTTTTTGCGTACGAATATCTTTATTTAAATCTCTTATTCTCTTTTTAGCAAGGTCACCTGCAGCTACTGCCGATGCTCCCATTTGTTGAAAACTTGGAACAATTTGTTTCAAAATACTCATAGCAAACATACTAACAACTGTTACTAATGCTCCAAAGTTTTCTGATAAGAAGTCTGCCATTCCTCCAAAAACTCTTACAATAGGACCTTGAACTGCTATAGCAAAGTCACTAATTTTTGTCATTAATCTGTCAAATGGATTAAGTAATTTATCTGCCTCACTTTCCATTGCTCCAAAGTTTGCTATTAACTGTCTTTGAACTTCTTCAAACACAGCAGCTCTTCTTTGTGAAATTGTTAGTTTTTCTGCGATTAGTCCATTAGCATTTGCGAATTTTCTAGTAGCAATGTCTAATCTTAAAATAATACCAAGTTCATCAAGTAGTTCTGGTTCAGCTTTTGTAACACCACGAATAAGTCTGTTAAATGAATCTGTCAAATCACGACCAAGCGTAACAGAAGCTATCTTAGCTCCTTCTGCTAATCCTGCGATTTGTTCTTGTGTGAATCCTGCCGCTGTTGCAATAGCTGCTTGTTGTGCGGCATCCTGGAAGTTTAGTAGGCCTCCTGTTGCAGCCCTTACTGCAGCAGTAACACCCATCATGGATTCCCCTGTAATTGCAGCTAAGCTTCGGAATCCTTTAATCTGGTTTTCTATGTTGGCAGCATTTTGAAGTGCACGGAAGGCTGCTCCAACAGCAAAAAGAGTAGAAGCAAGAATAGCATAAGACTGAACAAGACCACCCGTACCTTGTTGCATACGGGCAAAGCCTTTTGTACCAGATTCAACACGGCCAGACATAGCCTGCATATTTCTACGCACATCTCCAGCATTTTTACCTGTGTTTTTAAGTGCTGCACCTGTTTTCTGGGCTTGTTTACCTAGTAGTTTTAAAGTACCATCATCTGATACTTTAAATGTAAGTGTTGCGCCTTGTATCTTCTTTGCCATTATTTCTTAGCCTTTATTTTGCGTTGTTCCGCTTCTCTTGTTCTTTTTACTTTTTCGTTTATCATTTGCATACTGTGATATTCAATATGCTTTAAGAACCATAGACTCGTCTTCGGGTCTGTTATTTCTAAAAATTCTATGTAAGTGTCTAGCGCAGAATAATCTTTGCCAAGGTAATAGCCACTACTTCCGTCCCATTTTTCAGCTAGAAAGTCATGAATCAAAAAAGCTTCTTGAACCTCTAAAGGAAGATTGCCTCTTTCCATTGGCATCTTCGCTGGGTCAGGTTCTTCGCCTAGTTGTTCACATAGTGCTAGATATTTACTAATATCTATTCCTGTATCCTTGAAATTTCTTTTTATTTCAGCAAGTACTCTTTCTACCTGCTTTGTGTAAAATTTTCCAGATCTCCTACAGTATCAGTTACCCACTGGTCAAAATCTGCTGAATTTCTCATTAGCAACTCTGCATTTTCCACATTGTATTCTAATTCTTGTTCAGGGTCTTGTCCACTTACATCTACCAATAGAAACTCTTCTAAGTACTTGAATTTTAAGCCTTTCCACCCTTTGATAATTGCTGAAACATATTCACCCATAAATAAATCTTCATCAAGTTTATCTTCAAAAGCACGAGTCTTTTTATTTAAAACTTGTTTAACACATCTATTTCTAAGTTTAAGTAATTCTTCTCTACTTAAATATGTCAAATCAACAATAAAACTATCATATCCGGGATAATCTATCGATACTGTCTTGCTTGGAGTTAATAAACTCTTAAGCGATACTGGTTGTTGTTTTACTTGTTCTGTCATTTCTTTTCCTATAAAATGAGAGGGTGTTTCCACCCTCTCGGGTTATTTCACTTAGCCTGCAGCGTAAGTTACTTTTAATTCGTTCGTTGCACTCGCTTTTGTACCTGAAGATAAATCTGTTGGTAACGCGTGGAAGTTAACGTCCACGGATATCACATCTTCAATACTGTGAGTAGGCAACTCAAGGTGGCATTTGGCCATCTCAAGATTCATTCTTGGCGTACTGCTTTGTCCACCAACTGCGAATTTTAAGTCAAATGCGTTTGTAATCACACCTCTTGATTCTTGTAGGTCTTCAAATAATTGTAGTGAGCCTTCACTTGTATCATTTAAATAGCAGGTAAAGTTACCTGATACTGACCTTGTTCCCATTACATGTCCTAATGGGAGGTTAACTGAACCTAATGTTTCTGGTGTTAGATATGTTAAGTTATTTTCGATAGTAACATTTCCACCTGTTAGTGTCATACTATAAGTAGTGTTACTTGAACCTAATAAACCTTTTGTTCCAGAAGTATTAGCATGGTCATAAACCATTGTTAAGTCTGTTAATTTATTTCTAACATAGTTAGAGGTTGAACTAATTCCTTCGTTAATCAATCCGTCGCTTGTTTCCGCTGCTACTGATTGAGAGTTTGAGTCATTAGTTGCTGAAGTACCAGTGTTAACTGATGCTGCCTCTTCTATGGATTGTCCTTGACCACTCCATGCTATTTGAGCAATACCTTCAATGTCGAAGTCTACTGACGCAGAACCAACTGAGCAATTTGCTAGTTTGTAGACGGTTACTCCGTCTTGTCCTGTTTCATATAAACCTGAAGTTGAATCTTTTGCTGCTCCTAACACAAAGAATAAATCAAAGACTCCAAGTGCAACTTGGTTTGAGTTTTGAAAGTCAAATACGTTTGGTCCGTATGTAGCTTTTGCACTATCAAAGACTTTACCGTCGCCTGAACCAGCGATAGCATTGTCATAAGTGTTTGCTGACATAGCCGCCCATAAAGGACCTTCAACTGCAAATGCTTTTGCATTACCAGCATGCTGATTAGACGCCGCTGCGGCACCTGTATCAGATGTTGTTGGTCTTACATAAGTACTAAAACTCCATTCAGCTGGTGCAAAAGAGTCAGTAAACATTGCTCTACCTCTTTTACTATAGCCAGATGAGTTTGCAGCCTCACTTAAAGTCACCTCGGATGTGTTTGTGGCTTGAGAAAATGAAAACCCGTCTAATACTGGCAGCTCATATAGCGCTGTATTATTGGAATCATATGCCCATTTCATAAACACTTTGGTATCTCTACTAAAGAAAAATGCCATTTTATTCTCCTAATTAATATCGAATCTCACAGACGATTTCACCTACGCCTAGAGGTTCGAGAACTCCTTCATCTGTGTCTACTGTTGCAATTGTAGTTTGAACTGTAGACTGAGATGTTCCTGTTGAATCTGTATAAACTAGTGGATCATTATCCTCCAGTACACTTTCAACATCTTCTAACAATTCTTCGAGTGCTTCTATTACATCGTTGTCATCAGAAACATAACATCGAACTGTTATTCTTAAAAATCTAAATCTAAAACCCGCTCCTTCATATTCGCGAGTTTCACTTCCTGCTCCTACATGTATTGTAGGAAATTCGTTTACTTCGTCCCAAAACTTTAGTCGCCTTTCTACTGTTGCGACTGAAGTTCTAAATGGTGCACTACCATTTATTTGTTCAAGTTGTGTGCATAGTGCTTCAACTATTGCTCGACGACGCGTTGAATATCTTCTTGCTATTGTCGAATCCATTAGTTAACTCCTACACTAAATCTTCCACCTAAGATACCAGTTGCTACTTGTCTTACTGTACCTTTAATTAGCCTTTCTGGGTTTCTTTGGAAAGTATACTTTTTACCTCCTGGAGCAAATGTTTCATATGGGTCTTTTAAATATGAAGTTTCAATCAATGTATTTCCTCCTCTTGGTCCTTGTGTTATATTATCTACTCTTACTGAGTTTGCAAATCTCCCTGTTCTAAATCTAAGTGCTGGAGATGTCATATTTGCTGCTATTGCTTCAGGTAAAATATCATTTAACAAAGCTTTCAATGTTAAAGGACTATCAGGTGTTCTTAAAGTTGCACCTTTTACCGCTCCTGCTGCTGAAGCTCTTCTAGTTTTACTTTTATAAATTCCTCTTTTAGTTTTTGTACTTGTTTTAGTTCTACTTTTAGTTGTAGCTTTTCTCCCTTTTCTCGCAAGACTCTTATTTACCCTAAGTCTCATATCTGGATTAGTTTTATGAGAAAACATCTTATCTATTATTTGTTTATTCCCAAGAGCTCCTAAAGCGTCTATAGGATGAGGAGAACTATGAAAAAAGGCTAAGGCAGTTCTGGGGTCTTTTTTTGCTCCACTTTCAATTGCCGCTTTTATAAATGTTCTTTGGTCATTAAGTAAAAGCTCTACCTGATCTTTAATTGTTTTGTCAACTGTACCAGGGTTATTTTTATCTTCTACTGGTACTACTTCTCCTTGCATTATAAGAGTATCTTTATACCCATTAGCATTTCTGTCAGCCCTTTGGTCGGTATTTATACCAAAGATTTTGTCTAGTCCAAAAGTAATAGTTTTATCTACTGAGGTTACTAATCTTTTATCTTTACTAACTAAATCTGAGCCTTTACCTTTAATAAACTTATCCAGTTCCATAAAAGATACTTGTTCAGCATTACTGCCCTGTGCCCCTGGAAAATCTGTTTCTTCTTTACTAAATAAACCTTTTCTTTGAGCTTTTCTTGTAAAACCACTTTCTCTAGTTTTTCCGTGCTCATATTCCATATTTGTAACTTCAGCACCTTTCTTTTTTAAATAAGCTTTTATACCATCTTTTACAACTTTTTGAAAACTTTGTTCAATATTTCCTACTTTAGGTTTACCCTTTTTAGTTAGTCCTCTAACATAAGAGATTGTAATTATGTCTGCCTTACCAACACTTTTTTGCTTTTTTGCTAGTTCCCATGCGTTATTTTTTGCATTTTCCGCATTAATATAAGTGTTTAAAAAAGCTCTTAAATCTGCAAAGTCAGTGTCTACAACTGGTATACTAGTTATAGCAGCTGAACCTACCAGTTTTTCAAGGATTTTTCTCATTTTGTTATCGAATTGACTTTTTACAATTCTAACTTCTCCTTGATTAAAGTACGCTCCCCCTCTTGAACCTGACATACCTTTAGATCTAGCCCAGTTTGTATTAATTTCTGACCAAAGTTTTGCTCTTAATTTAGCAGACATTAAATCACAACTCTATACAAATCCAGTACCCTTTTGATGTGGTCTGGAAAGTCTGTGGAAGTTCTAATTCCTGCAGTACCTTGATTTTGTAAAGTTGCTCCGCCAAGTGTTCTTCTTTCTTTATGCTCATCTTTCATATAGTAATTAACTAAATCAAAGAGTGCAAGTTGCAAATCTTTTGGTGTAGTACTATATCCTGCTTTATATGTTATTCTTACGGCTCCAACTCCCTGTTTAAAGGGAAGAGGTCTGCCTTCTGCATTTGTTCTTATAACTGCATCGGCTTCTAAGTCTACATAGTATTCATAGTTTCCTGTAGTTAATTCTGTATAAGTTCCAGAATAACTTGTTCTTTCTTCTACTTTACTCACTTCGACTAACGGACTCTCGCTGACTATTATCGTTGATGTGTACGTATCATCTACTGAGAAAGTTTCAACTTTATTTGTACTATAGTAGTCAACAAATGATATACCGCAATATTTCTTTACTAAGTCTGAAACTTGTGGTACAATAACATTTAGACGGTCATCATCCTTCTCGCCTCGAAGACCTTCCGCATCCTTGTATTCATTTACTGTTATTAAATCTGCCATAATATTAAAAGTGGTGATTTATAGGTAAACCACCAAAAACCTGTAAAGCTATTAAGAAGCTTTGTACATGTGTCCCCACTTAGAAGTTGCACCGTCGATTAGGTCGGTGAAGCCAATTCTTTGAGAAGCCACTAGGACTCTTCTTTGATTAGCTACTTCGTAGTCTGACTCAATAGTAACACCTCTTAATCTTGGTATTACATAGTTTCTTGGGTATACAGCGATTGCTGCAAACTTACTAACTGCTGGTGTAGCAAATTCGTCACATAATAGTACTCTTGAACCGAATACTTGACCAATTTCACCGTTTAGCTTAGTAGCCATGTCGCCAACTAGGTTAGCATCTTGGAACTCAGCGTCTTCTAGCAATTCAAAGTAAGTTCTTTGAGATACGATATAAACCACTTCTGAAGGGTTAACACCGTATTTGCCCATATTCTTTCTCATTGAAAGTAACTCAGCTGCTGTAACTGTGTCTGATGCGAAAGCTGTTGCTGACTGTGTAAAGTCACTGTCATTTCTAGCTAAGTGTAGTAGACCTTCGAATGAAGCTCCACCAGTACCAAATGCGCCGTCAGCGTCGTCACCTGCTAGGATACTATTTTCAATAGCTCTTGCATGAGACCTTACCATTGATTCTCTGATGAGAGGTAAGATTGGCATAATTGCATCTTCTTCAGTTTCATTACCTAAGTATGATTGTGAAATGAGTTTTTTGGTTGAAAGAGTTCTTTCTGTTAAATCAATACCACCGTATGGTGAGCCGTAAGTATCGCCTGTTTGGGCTAAGTTACCGTGTGGGCTTGAACCTGTAGCAGCTTGGTTGCCTGTAAATTCGGCATAACCACTATCTGGTAATATTGGGATAATCATGTTAGCAGAAGTCATTGGTATTTCTCTAAATAGAGGGGCTAATACTAATTCGTTCTGAATATCTCTTTCGATGTTTGTTGAAACAATCTGCTCAAAATCGTCTGAAGAAACTCCAACACCACTCATGGCGTTAGCTTTTTCCATAACGTTTTTCGCATAATCATTGTTCCATCCTTTACCAGTCGCTAAACCAGCAAATTTTGCATCAATGATGTCGTTTTCGAAAGCTTTTTTCCAGTCGCCTTGACCATTTCTGTCCGCAAAGATTCTTTTTGATTCTCTGATTGACATGATTTCTTCTGATTTCTCAGCTAGTTGTTGCTCTAATGAGTCTACAACTGTTTTTAAGTCTTCATGCTTTTCAGAAACTCGTTTCTCTACGTCGTTCATGAGTCTCTCAGCGCCTGATAATCCAGCTTCGATAACTGTTTTTTGCTCTTCCTGTTTTGCTTCTTGAGCAACCTTTTCGTTAGCTTCTACTTCTGCTTGCTTTTTAGCATGCTCGGCTTCTGCTTTTTGGTCGGCTGCTTTTTGCTCCGCTTGTTTCATAGCAATAGTTGTTGCAGTTTTTTCTGCTACATCTTTCGCAAATGATTCAAGGTCAAAAGCTACTTCAGGAGATTTTTTATCTTCTGACATATCAGTCTCCGTTGATGAGGATTTCTCCTCGCTTGGCTGCTCAATTTTAACAGCGTCTGCTGTCGCGTTTGAGTTAGCCTGTAAAAATTCACTTTGGTACTTTCTGTAATCCGCCATACTATCAAATGACTTTGCTAAGCCAAAGGTTGCCCCCTGGTTGCAAGGCACTGATACTACAGAAACTTCAAAAAGTTCCGCGTCCTTTATTTTATATCCGTCAGTTTCAGTCATATATTCTGAATCCTTGCATCTGAAACCAACAGAAAATGCTCCAAGGACTCCGTCTTTAACTAATTGAGTTACATCGCCGGCAGCTTTAGATATCTTTGCAGTTATCTCTAAGCCTTTATCGGTTACTTCTAAACCACTTGCTCTGCCAATTGGTTTATTGTAGTCATGATTAAAAAGAATAATTGGGTTACCTTTATAGTTATCCAATCCACCTTTCATCCATGCTTCTGATTCAATAATATCTCCAGCTCTATCTAGTCCGTTTGTACTTGCAGACCCTTTGATATTAACTCCTCCATCATCAGTTTCACCTAATGATTTAAAAGTGCTAGTCCATTGATATATCTTTTCGTTACTTTTTGACATCTTTTACCTCTTTTTTAGCTTTTGGTTTAGGTGCAGGTTTTTCAACCTTTACTTCAACAGGTGCTACCGAGATAGGATATCTTTTCTTAACAACTGATAATACTCTGTTCCATGAACCAAAATATCTTTTTAAAAGATAGTCCTTCACAGGTACATCGTTGCCAAAACTTTTATAGGTTTTTAAATCCATAGTATCAACGCCTTTGCTGGCTATGAACTCGGATAAACCCTTTATCATCATATCTTTTGTCATAATTCTTCTTCCTCGCTTGGCGGACCTTCTTGGGGTCTACCGCCTTCCTCTGGATTTGAGGCTGAACCTGCGATATTCGCAGGAATTCTTGGTGTATCAAACCCTTCAATTTGCTCAAGCCTTAATGCCTCCCTTGCTTCGTTCGGTGTC
>TARA_B100001175_G_scaffold42338_1_pt1 | contig 10380 bp, 8 predicted proteins | sample TARA_B100001175 | Tara Oceans TARA_B100001175
CGATCGTATAAATCACCAAAGGCTATAACGTCACTATTTTTCATAAAACTTCTCACCCTCATCGACGCTAAAACCCGGTTACTGTAAAAGTGCCTAAATTAATAGAATATTTATAACAATAAATTTAGTTATCGATATAAAAATGATGTAACCCTATGGTCGCAGTTCTTTTTAAATTTCTTGACCATTTTGGACGTACGAATTTAGCATGATAGTACAAGGCACCGTATGTTATCGAGCGCGGTTCATTCCCCATCATAATATTAGCAACTTTTTTTGAAACACTGTAAGCTGCTTTATTTCGTATACGTTCAGTCAATCCATCACAATTGTAAGAAAATTGGCAATTGTGCCTACGACCTTTTTTTGTACCTTGCGCAACTACTTTGCATATGGAATTGGGAAATCTTTTTGAGTCAACTCTATTTAAAATAACTTCAGCTACAGCAAATTGCCCTTTTACGCTCTCCCCTCTAGCTTCAAAATAAATTGCTTCACTAAAACATTGCCATTCTTTACCACCAGAGGGTTCTGGCATTTTTGAAATACGCTCATCTGTGTATTTAAATGTATTGCTAGAGCCTTGCCAAAAAAGTAAGTTATTCACAGCAGAAGATTTCCCAATCTGCCTTAACCTTGAATATGGAATGTTGTTAAGAAAAGATTTTTCTAAGTTTAAAAGTTTGATGACTTCAGAATTTTTTGTTTTAAGAGTGGATCCTTCAACCAAAAGTCCACCCATCATCGAGATAAAAAAAATAATACTAAAATAAAGCTGCTTTTGCATTCAAGATCAACCTATCCATCGGTAATGCTTACTAGAATATAAACTTAAAACACTGAATAGTTACTGTGGTAAGTAAAATCAATCAAATTTGTCTTTCGTATCGATTTGAACTTTGAAAATTAGACTTTACTTTTTTCGAGTTCATAATGCGCGGCAGCTAAAATAGCTATTGGAACTCTGAATGATGAACAAGAAACATAATTAAAACCTGCTTCACAGCAAAACTTGATTGAGGCAGGATCACCTCCGTGTTCACCACAAACAGACAAACTCAGAATTGGATTTTGCTCTCGACCTCGATCTCGAGCAAGTAACAACAACTCACCGACACCATCTTTATCTAAAGTACGAAAAGGATCCTCATTAAAAACCTTTTTTGCTACATAATCTCTCATAAAACGACCAGCATCATCTCTGCTAAGTCCATATGTCATTTGTGTGAGATCATTTGTACCAAAACTCAAAAATGAAGCTGATTTAGCTATATCTCCTGCTCGCAAAGATGCTCGAGGCGTTTCAACCATAACGCCATATTTGTATTCAAAATCTCTTCCTGTTTCAGATTTAACCGCATTCGCGGTAGACTCTATATTTACTCTTACGAGCTCAACTTCCTTTTGAGTCGAAACCAAAGGAACCATTATTTCAGGGACGATTAACATACCTGATTTTTGAGCTAAAACTGTAGCCTCAAAAATTGCCCTCACCTGCATCTCATAAATTTCAGGTAACGTAATTCCTAACCTTACGCCACGCATCCCCAGCATAGGATTAAACTCAGAAAGTTCTTTTGTTCTTTCAACGATCTTACTTACAGACAAATCTAATGCTTCTGCCAATTCAAGCATTTCTTGACGCTCTCTGGGTAAGAATTCATGTAAAGGTGGATCAAAAAGTCTTATGCAAACAGGAAATCCATCCATAATTTTAAAAATCTTCATAAAATCAGCTCTTTGCATGGGTAATAATTGCTCCAAAGCAACTTTGCGCTCCTTATTAGTGTCAGCAAAAATCATTTCACGCATGACAATTAAGCGATCATCTTCAAAAAACATTTGCTCAGTTCGGCATAAACCAATACCTTTAGCTCCAAAATTTCTTGCTATAGTTACATCAGTGGGAGTATCTGCATTAGCCCTAATAGTAAGGTTCGCTATTTGCTCAGCCCAACTAAGGAAAGTTTTTAAACCATCATCAAAGGCTGGCTCTACTAACTCTGTTTTACCAGAAATCACCTTACCAGAAGTCCCATCAATAGTAATAAAATCGCATTCATTAAAAGTTTGACCACTCTTTGTTACTATACACTTTTTCTTTAAGTCGATTTTTAATGCATTTGCTCCCACTATACAGGGGAGACCTAGCCCTCTTGCGGTTACCGCTGCATGACTTGTCATCCCCCCCCGCTCAGTTAAAACCCCCTTGGTAAAATGCATTCCTCTAATATCTTCTGGCCCAGTTTCCAACTTGACCAAAATTGAAGGTTTTTCTTTTAAAGCCAATATTTGGGCCATCTTTGAACTGAACACTATTTGTCCTGTTGCAGCGCCAGGACTGGCTGCGACTCCTCGGCAAATCACTTCAGATTCTGCCAATGGAGATAGTTGAGGATGTAGTAATTCTGTAATAATTCTCGGCTCAACCCTTTTTACTGCGATCTTTTTATCGATGATCTCATCTTGAACCAGATCTACCAAAACTTTTATTGCAGCTCGCGCAGACCGTCTTGCAGGAGCTGCATCAAGAAGCCATAATTTCTTACCATCAATTGTAAAATCTAGCTCCAACTCATCTTTGGTAAGAAAACGCGCGTCATTTCCATATTTACAAAGTTCCTCGAAAACTTGAGGCATATGCTCCTCTAAAGATCTCCCCCGAGTATCTTTAGTTAAAAATAGTGAGCTTTCCCCGTCTAAGGCATCTCTACCTTGAGACTGGCTTAAATACCTGCCTGTAACTTTTTTAGTACCATCCAATGGATTTATAAATTGGGCAATACCTGAGCCACTTTCAATTTTGCCAAGACCCATTACCATGCGCTGAATTATAAACCCAACACCCGCATTTTCTGGAGCATTATGAGCTTTTCGTAAAATTCGAGCAGTTGTGCCATTCCAAGCCCTAATCATTGAATTTAAGACCTGCTCTAGCTGATCATGAGGGCTCTGAGGAAAAGGTGACAACATTTCATCTTCATATAATTTTAATGCAAGAGCGACTGAAGAGTCTGTTGGCTCTTCACTCAAAATATCTTCGAAAAGATTTTCATCAATTCTCATAATATCGATAGAAAAGGATAATATAAACCGAAGATATAGTTTAACGGCCGCAGTTTCCCCAAGTGTATTTTTTAGAGCAGAGAATTTAGCATCGTTTAGGCCAACATTTAAAATGGTTTGGGGACCACCCCAATCCCAATGCTCTGGGCTTGCTCTCACAGAAAACATTTCCTGTTCATTAAAAACTGCTAAGATTCCCTCGGTGTCTATCTTTTTCCCAGTCTGAATCTTTCTCACTGCGTCTATAGATAATAAAACCGCACGAGGAACAGGCATACTCATAGACTTTAGCAAAAAAAGCCGTCTAGCACGGGCACCAAAATTAATTCGTTTTACTTCGCATTGTGAAGTTAAATGAATATAACCATTAACCACTTTTTTCATGATTGGTCCCAATAATAAACAATTTTAATTGCCAATTTGGCTATTAATATCTTGAATTAAAGTCAAATCACAAAAGAAACTGCAGATATTTTTTACTTTATTAAGCAAGCATAAACGGTTTCTTCTTATTATTTGACTTTCGTCATTCACTTTAACTTCTCTAAAAAAATCATCTATTGGCACTAAAAGTTCCGATGTTTTCAACAGCACAGTTTCGAAGTCTTTCTTTTTCAATTCTTTTTCAATTTCCGGTTGAATCTTTTTCAATGCATCAAAAAGATTTTTCTCATAAGAATTTTTCATATATTTCAACTCTGGGTCCAACTCGTAATTTACCCCATCCTTTCTTTCCTCAGCTACTAGAATATTGTTAGCTCTTTTGAAACCTTTGAGTAATTTCATCCCATTATCAGTCGATAAAAAAGAACTCAAAGCGGTAGTTTTTTCTTCCAAAATTACAAAATCATCAGAGTTTGGCACATTTATACAAGCTTCAATTACGTCATATCGAAAACCTCGATCTCTTAATAAAACCCTTAATCTTTCATGTAAAAAGTGAATTATATCATCTTTTGGCACATCAACGTTAACAATCTTATCACCTAAAATCTCTTTCAAATTTAAATTTACACCACTATTCAAAATTAATCGAATAACTCCAATAGCCGCACGTCGTAATGCAAAAGGATCTTTTGACCCAGTTGGCTTCTCATCAATCGACCAAAAACAAGAAAGCAAATCTATTTTATCCGCCAAAGCTAAAACAACTGATAATGGTTCTGACGGAAGTTTATCACTAGGGCCTTGAGGTTGATAATGTTCTAGAATTGCCAAAGCTATCTCGTTGTCAAAGTTAGCTGCCTCAGCGTAATATTTACCCATCACTCCTTGCAGCTCAGGAAATTCGTAAACCATTTGGGAACAAAGATCAGTCTTTGAAAAATTAACCGCTTTACTAATTTTCTCTTCATCAATTTTGAAATACAGTGCTAACTTTAGCGCTAATTTATTTATGCGGGCAACACGATCCGATAACGATCCCAACTTTCCATGGAAAACAACATCCTCTAAATTTGCAATCCAAGATGATCCACCTTCATAGGCTATTTTTAAATCATTTTCATAAAAGAATTTTCCGTCTGCCAATCTCGCATCTAAAACTTTTTGATTACCTTTTATTATTGCTTGACCGTTATCATCACATATCACGTTGGCAACAGTTATAAATTTTTCAATTTTATTACTTTTATCATTTATGACCGAAAAAAACTTCTGATGGACTTTCATGGAGGTCTGCAGCACTTCCGAGGGCAGATCCAAATATTTATAAGAAATCTCGCCCATAAGTACAGATGGCCACTCAACTAAAGCTGAAACCTCATTCAAAAGATCATCATCCTTGATAACCCTTAATCCATGAGCAAAAGCAAGATTACTGGCATCAGTCCAGATAATTTCAGCTCTTTCAATAGGATCTAAAATTACATAACTTTTACGTAATTTATCTCGGTAGGATTCAAAAGAATTAACAGTGAATTTGTCGGGACACATAAATCTGTGCCCACAAGTTTCATTGCTCGCTTTAATGTCACCAATAGTCATAGAGACAATCTCTGAACGGTCTTCGTAAGTCATAACACATAATATTGATCTTAAAGGACGGACCCATTTAATCTGCGAATTACCCCACCTCATAGATTTTCGCCAACTCAAATTTAATATAGCATCTTTAACAATCTTAGATGCTAAATCCTCAACTCGTGAAACTGGCTGATGCAATTCCGCAAAATAATATTTCCCTTTTTCTTCTTCCTTTATTTTCAAGTCACCAATTTTCAAATTTACGCTCGAAGCAAAACCTTCAACCGCTCTTCTTGGTGCGTCCACTTTAGGACCTCTTTTGAATTCAACTTTTTTTTCTGAAATAGCTGCTAAACCTTCAATAACAACACAAAGTCTTTGGGGAGTTGAAAAACTCGCCGCATTTGCGTAACTAACTGATTCATTGATAAAGCCGTCAGTAATGTATTTCTTTAGATTATCTGAAGCTGGCACTTGCGCATCAGCAGGCATTTCTTCCGAAAACAATTCAAGTAAAAGATCAGGCATTATAAACTTTACTCACTTTTAGTAGGTGGACAATTTTTTGGCAGAACTTCACCAGAAAATGCTGCTGATCCACAAATATTAATTTGATGCCAAGCATAAGCTTCACCATTCGGATAAATAGCCAAAACTCTATCAATACCATACTCTATATTAGCCTCTGACAGGTAGGCCATTGCCTTACCAGATTGCAAATCATTTGTAATATTTTTGACATCAAAACATTTAAACCAATTTGGCGCACGCAAAGGAATTCCTTCTGAATAAGGCTGATAATTCTTAATGGTTTCTAAAGCCTGACTATTAATTCTCAGACAGCTTCTGAATTTTAGAGGTGATGTCGAGGAGTTGATGCTTTTTATTTCATCCAACTCAACGTTAATTTTTGATCCAGTTCCCATTAACGTAATAGTCATGTCATTAACGTCATTTCTTTCATAATACGCATAATTTTGAAAATACCAAAGGGTAGCACCAAACAACAACGTAAAACTCAGTAACAAGATAACAAATATATTTCCTTTCATTCTGCTGCACCCCCCGCTTCAGTACTTAAGAATGAATCAGCGCATAATTTAGTTAACTTTCTTACTCTAGCTATATAAGCCTGCCTTTCGGTAACTGAGATAACACCCCTCGCATCTAATAAATTGAAAAAATGAGAAGCTTTGATACACTGGTCATAAGCAGGATGTACCATAATTATTTTTTTGCCTGTGGTTTTATCCAACTCTTCTTGATTCAGTATATTCACGCACTGTTTTTCTGCATCTAGGAAATTTTTCAACAAAACTTCCGTATCCGCTATATCAAAATTCCAACGAGAATATTCTTGTTCTGTTTGAAAAAAAATATCTCGATATTTCAATTTTGTAGGAGAATCCGGATCATTAAAAGGCATATCCATAACATGGTCAAAACCAAGAACATACATCGCTAACCGTTCTAAACCATAAGTTAATTCACCCGAAACTGGATTACAGTCGTGACCTCCAATTTGTTGAAAATATGTAAATTGCGAGACTTCCATCCCATCGCACCAAACTTCCCAACCTAGCCCCCAAGCACCCAGTGTCGGGCTTTCCCAATCATCTTCCACAAACCTTATATCGTGGACGTTCATATTAATTCCAATTGCTTCTAAAGATCCTAAATAAAGCTCTTGCAGTTGTTTAGGGCTAGGTTTTATCAAAACCTGATATTGGTAATAGTGCTGCAATCTATTTGGGTTTTCTCCATACCTTCCATCAGTTGGTCGCCTACAGCTTTGCACGTATGCCACAGACCAAGGTTTTGGGCCTAATGCTCGTAGAGTAGTAGCTGGGTGAAAAGTCCCAGCTCCTACTTCCATGTCATAAGGTTGCAAAATAGCACACCCATTCGAAGACCAATATTGGTTCAATCTCATAATTATATCTTGAAACGAGCGTGGCTTCTCGTTTGTATCAATCTTCATTATACCTACCCTAAATAATAGCTAATTATAATGACCAATAGTCAACAGATGGACGTGGGTCAATTACTACTAAGTTTTAAAAATTGTCAGTGAGCAAGAATACAACAAAAATATGAAAAATGACATGATAGAACTTTAAAAAAGCAGTCATTATATTAAGAAAATATTATTCTTAATTTTCAGTTATAGAAGATTTTAAATGAATGACAGTAGGCAAATTACATGAGAAAGCTAATCTAATCGCAATTTTCAGCTCCTCCAAAGTATTTGGCCTCGAAGATTTTGCGCCATATGCTTCTGCCAACTTACAAAAATCTGGGTTTAGAGCAACAACAGAGTTTGGCTCTATCTGAGACTCAACCATTGAGTCCTCGATCTCCTTTAATTTATGATTATCCCAAACTATCACAGGTATACTTAAATTATGCTCCACAGCTACACCCAGCTCAGGAAGCGTATATTGAAACCCATAATCACCCATTATTGCAATCACGGGCATATCCATTTTACCAATTTTTCCACCTATAGCTGCTGGCATTGCATACCCTAGGGTGCCAAATCCATATGGATGATGCCATTTAGAAGGTTGATACATCGGAAATACTTCTTTAGCCACATAAGCAAATTGTGTCATATCTGAATAAATAATAGTATCTTCTGATAAAACTTCTTCCAGAGTTTCCACCAAAGGAACTATACCTGGTCTCTCTAAGTCAACCTGACTTCTATACAGAGCCCTTTTCCTTTGAATCTCACTCCGCGTCCATTCGCTTATTATATAATCAGGTCTAAGCTTAGAATTCAAACCAGCAACAAAAGTTTTAGCATCAGCCATAATTTTAACGTCAGAGTTATGTTGATCGGACAACTGATCTGGATCAATATCAACTCTAATTAATTTACATGAGTGTCCTAGTTCCTCACGCCAAAGATCAACCTCTGACAATGTGGTTCCAATAGCAAGAATGAGGTCAGCTTTAGCAAAATCATTACTACTATCAGACCTCGCCAAAGTTGCCCCGTAATAAAAATCATTATCATCATTTATTATACCTCTACCTGCATAGGTTGAGAATGAAGCTGCTTTGGTATTTTCTAACAATAGCCTTATTTCATGTGAGGCATTCTTTGCACCACCTCCTACTACAACAATCAAACGTTTTGCTTTTTCTAATTCTCGAGCAATTTCTTCGTGCTTATCGGGTTGGTCTAAATAATTATTGTTGAGAAATCCCAGTTTGTAATTGCTTTCGCTTATTGAGCCTAATAGTGCAATTGGTATCTGAATATGTTTAGATCTGGAACGCTTTGCAGAAAACTCGTAAAAAGCCTTATTTATTAAATCATAAATATTAGACACATCTAATGCTGTTTTTGACCAATCGCAAACAGTTGCTGCTGCGGCTTCCTGATCCCTCATTTCATGTAACCGGCCCTTTGAAACTGCATGATCTCCATGATTAAGGCAGCTAGAAATTACTAGCATTGGTACGCTATCTGAATATGCCTGTCCCATAGGCGTCATGATATTGCACAAACCTGGTCCAGTAATGACAAAGGCAATCCCAGGCTTTCCTGTTGCCCTTGCATAGCCGTCTGCCATAAACCCAGCACCTTGTTCATGTCGAGCTAAAATATGTTTTAAGCCTGCTTCTTCAATCCCACGATAAAGCTCAATATTGTGAACTCCCGGAATTCCAAAAATAATTTCTACATCATTTTCTTTTAAAATAGATGGAATTTGTGCTCCAAGTGGTTTTTTCAAATTTCTTACCCTCGCCAAAATGTTAATGTAAATAAAACATAAACAACCATTAATTCTAATCTTCCAACGAACATTGAGAAAATTAATATCAATTTTGCCCAACTATTCAAATTAGCATAATTACCCACTGGTCCAATTCGCTCCCCCAACCCAGGGCCCACGTTTGCAAGCGTACTAACAGCTCCTGAAATAGATGTAACAAAGTCAAGCCCGGTGAGAGATAATGCCAGTGTAACTAAAAACAATGTTACAAAAAATAGGATAAAAAATGCTATAACCGAAGAAATTATATCTAATGAAACTTTTTTACCCTCGTATCGAGTAGCTAGCACAGCCCTAGAGTAATGCATTTGCTTGATTTGCACCATAATCGCCGAAAAAAGTATTTGAAATCGAAATACTTTAATTGAGCAAGTTGTTGAGCCTGCACATCCACCAATCAACCCAATGATTAAAAATAAAGAGAAAGGGAAAGTCCCCCAAAGCATATAATTATCACTTGAATAGCCAGTTCCTGTTAAGATTGAGACGCCATTAAATAAGGTTTTTCTAAGCGTAAAACTCGTCGAGAAGTCTTGCTCTACCAATAACCACAAGAACAATATTGTTACTACAAAAAACAAAATCATTAAAAAAGTTTTAATCTGCGAGTCCGCAAGAGGTGCTTTAAAGTTGCCATTAGAAAGCTGAACATATCTTATAAAAGGAATAGAAGAGGCGATCATAAATAATACACAGATATATTCTGTTGAGGCTGGAAAATTAGCAAATGAGTCATCATAGTTACCAAATCCACCAGTAGAAATAGTTGTCATCGCATGAACAACTGAGTCAAACAAGCGCAAACCGGATGCAAGGTATGCTAAAACAGCAAGACACGTAAGTGCTAAATAGATGAGGAAAACTGACTGAGCAATTTCTTTAACTTTGGGTAGCGATTGCCCAAAGTTACTGAAACTGTCCATTTGAAACATTTGCATTCCACCAACCCTAAGAAGAGGTAGAAAAACCACGGCGACTACAATTATACCAATCCCGCCAAACCATTGGAGCAAGCCTCTCCACAGAAGCAATCCCTCCGGGAACACATCTAATCCCGAGAACACTGTTGCACCAGTAGTTGTCATTCCAGACATGGCTTCAAAGAAGCTGTCAATAAAACTTGCATTAGTCCAACCGATAAGAAAGGGAATAGCGCCAAAAATCGGAAGAACAAACCATATCACAACAGTTAACAAGAAAGTTTGCTGAATCGAAAAACTTGTTGGGAAACTATTCAAACAACTAAGAACAAGCAATGCACCTACCACAATAGTGAAAAAGGATGAATATGCAAAAATTTTCCAATGTTGATCTTGAAAATAAAGATCTGCTAATAACGGCAAAACCATCGAAATTCCCAAAATGACAACCAAGATCCCTACGATAAAACCTATTGGTCTAACATTAAGCATTTTTAAATATCTTTTTTTCACAGTTATTTGAGATAATAAATTGATTTTGCAATACTAAATTCTCGCCTGTTTCTATATTTTTCCAATTAAAAAAACAAAAATTATAAATCTTCATAGTCACTCATTCACTTTGTTATCTCTCTTTTTTT
>TARA_B100001175_G_C19514594_1_pt1 | contig 10311 bp, 6 predicted proteins | sample TARA_B100001175 | Tara Oceans TARA_B100001175
TGTCACAGTTCACCCCAATTGCAGCAGGTTTAATTGGAGGAATATTTTTAAGCTTAAGGAATAAAAGTGAATAAATCATCAATGATATCCCCTGTTATTTTTCCAGGGGATATTAACAAAACAGCGTAGATAGAATGGATAAAGTTAAAATAACTTGCCCTAATTGTAAAAAATCTTTTTCAAAAAATGGGACATTACAAAAGATTTTGAAAGAAAAAGAGCAAAAATATCAAGAGGAAATTAAAGTTAAGGAAAAATTATTAGAAGAAAAATACAAACTTAATTTAAAGTTGAATGAAAAAAAAATATAAAAAAAAAAATACAGAATTTTACTTACTTAGAAAAAAAAGTTTATCAGAGGCTGATTTGTTTGTTACTGATTATATTAAAACAAAACAAAGATTGGAGATTTTGGAGAGTGAATTTTCAACCTTACAATCATTTGTAAGAAACCAGGAGATATATTTTAATGACAAAAAAAAACACTAATATTTCAGAAATAAGAATTGAAGAAGTCCATGATCATGAGGAAAGTAAACACTTTTTTAGAGTTTATTTTTATTATGAAAGTGGCAAGATAGAAATTATGGGAGAAAGTAATATCAAGCCAATTCTGGCAAGATATGTTTCGAAAATTTATTAAGTGAATAGTATTTTTAATATAATAAAAAAAGATGATAAATTCTTATCTGAAATTTTATCAGGATATAAATCAAATTTTGAAAATATTCATTTTTTTATAAATAGAATAATTAATAACTTAAATGATGATTTAATTATTGTTACTCCAAATAAAAGAGAACTAGCGTATATTTCAAGCATTTATTCATCTTTAAACTTTTTTTATAACAATTATGAAAATCAGATTAAAAATTTAGAAAAATTTTTAATACCTGGTCAATATGTTTCATTAGTTTCTAGTGGAAATAATACAGGCACTATATTTAAATACTTGGGAAGAAATGAGAACAATATTAATTTAGAAACTGTTCCAAAAAAAGTTGGAGAAGCGCCATGCAAAATTCAACAAAAATTAATTAACATATTGCAATTTTCACCTACTATAAAAAAAATAAATAAAAAAAATAAAAAAAATATAGGTGAAATACCAAAAAATATTGAAATCCCAAAACTTGATAATTTTTTAAATATAAAAAGTTATAAAAATCCACTTCTTTATGACAATAAAATAATTTTACTAAATAATTCAGTCGAAAGGTTTGAAAATTTCTATGAAAACCAAACTTTAATTAAAAACGAAAAACATTTTAAAATTAAAGATTTAATATCTTTTGGTAGTATAGACTTAGATGGACATGTTGCTGATACAGAAAAATTAAGTGAGAATAAAAAAATAGAAAAAAACATATTAGCAACCTCAAATACAGGAAATATCTACAACTATCTTAAAAATGAAAACAAAAATAAAATTATAATTAGTTCTGAAATAAAAAAAATTTCCACAATTAATAATTTCATACAATACAAACAAATTAAAAGTTTAGATCCAAATACAAAATTTGTAGTTTTTGCTGATGAAAATGACTTTGAGGAAATAAAAGAACTAAAAAAGAAAAATGAAATAAAAGTATTCAAATTATTTAATGATGATTTGAAAAATTTTTTGCCAGAAAATATCTCTAATAAAAGTTTTTCTAATGAAGATATTCAAATTTTGAAAGATATTGACACCAAAATTAATAAAAAAATTATAGATATTAATGTGGGAAATGAAATATTTGAAAAAATAGATCAATGTTTTGAAAATATTAATTCTTCATTAATTAATCAAAGTGAAGATTTAATCGACGATATTAAAAATTTATTAGTTCCAATAAACAATCTTAGATTTAGATTAAGAGATCATATTTTTGGTTTTACAGAAGAAATATCAGAAAATTTAAAAAAAGAACTAAAGGACTTCAGTTCTGAGGTTAAATCAAGACGTACAGAAATTAATGAAAAAATCTATGATAATTTATCGTCAATCATTAATCTATTTAATGAAATTCCTTTAAATGGATTTGGTCTTTTTGAAGACAGACTAAGAAACTTTCATGAAATACTAAAAATTAATAAACCTGAGAATACTATTATTTACTCTTATAACCTTGAAAGAAAAAAATATTATGAGGTCAATATTAAAAAATTATTTAATTTAAATTTTAAAGCTATAACTTCAAAAAATTCTAAGACACGATTTGAAAACTTAATTATTCCATCCGAAATAATATCAAAAGATATGGTGAAGTTAATTAATAATTCTAACTTCAAAAATTTATACTTTCTTGGTTCAAACAATTTAATAAGAAAACTTAATTTAATTAATGATAACCAGGTAAATAAATGGAAAAATTACATTATTGATGAAATAGAAAAAACTAAATTGTTAAATGTCAATTCTGATTATTCTAAATATTTACTAAATCCAAATTTTATAAACAAAACAAATAAAAATCTATCTCCAACCAACATTGAGGAATTTCTTTTTGATAGTGGATCTGAAATTAATTTAAATGATGACAAAGATACAGACAAAGTTGTTCCAACATTACCCATTCAACTTTATGGTGATAGACATGTTTATTTAACAGAAAATTTTGACACTGAGATATTAAATCCAATTTTAGATCCATATTCTTACAATAGAAAAAAAATAATAAAAATTTCTAATCAAATTACTGAGGGAGATATTTTATTATTGAGGGATAGTGCAGACAAAGATCTTTTAGATAGAGAAACAATAAATCTTTACAATATTAATAACTTATCCTTTGATCAGTTTAAAAAAATAGCATTAGGTCTTAGAGACGAAATTCATAAATCTTTTAAAGATAACGACTCAAAAAATAACTATTCTGGTATCAATATTAAAAAATTTAGAGAGTGTTTAAAAAAAACTGGATATGATGGCTCTTCTCAAACAATAAGACTTATTGTAAACGGTATAACCGGATGTCCTGATGATAAAGAGGATCTAAAAAAAATTTTAAAGGCTTGTGAACTCAACGATCCTTTAAATTATAAATATGATTCAAAGTTAGTAGAAAAAATTTATAATTATAATAGAAAATATAAAAACTTAAGAATTCAAGCAGGAAGAAATATTACTCCTAAAATATTTAATGCATTGAGATCTAATTCAGATATTTCTTTTGATGGGGAACCTCTTCGTGTCGACTATAATAATGATGGATCTTTATCACTAGGTATTGATATGTTGGAAAAACCAGAAGGCTGGATAGTTCAAGTTCAAAAAACTTTTGGTGAAAAACGTGTCTTAAAAAATTATAATTCAACAAATTCTTTAATATGAAACTGATACCTCCATTTTGCCATAAAGACACACCTAATAGTGAAAGAAAAGTTTTTGAAGCTTTGAGAAATGACAAAAATCCCCTAACTCAAAATTGGATTGTATATCATTCTTTGAATTATCCAGTTTCAATAAATAAATCAAAAAAAGTATCATTTAAATATTATGGTGAGTCAGATTTTTTAATACTTGCCCAAGATATAGGGATAATAAATATTGAAGTTAAAGGTGGAGCAGTAAAATGTGTAGATGGAGTTTGGTCAACAAAAGGAAAAAATAAACAGGAAAAAACACTAAACAAGAGTCCAATAAAACAAGCTCATGATACAAAATATAATATCCAAGATCATTTGCAAAAAAGATTTGGCAAAAAATTTCCTCAAGAGTATCTGGTTATTTTTCCAGATTGTGATATTGACTCTAATAATATTGAGTATTCATTAAATAATATTATTAATTCAAACGAATTTTATTCAATTTTTTCTCAAAAAATAATTAATATCACAAAACATCTCAAACCTGGTGGTGATATTTTAAGCCTTACTAAAAGCGATATAATCAAATTAAAAGATGTCATTAGACCTGATTTCGAAACATTTATTAAAAAAACTACGCTTCTTAAAGATAGTGATGAAGAAATATATAAATATACAAAAAACCAATTAAGAGTTTTAGATAGTTTAGGTAAAGAACCAAGGATATTAGTAACTGGAAGTCAGGGAACAGGTAAAACTGCTATGGCAGAACAAGTTATTTCTCGTTTTGCTAATTCTGAAAAGAAAATTTTATTTATTAACAGTGGAAGATTGGCAAATATAATTACCAAATTAAAATTCACTCAAAATTTTAATAATATAAAATTTACTACATTCAATAAATTAATAAAAGAAATAAACAAATATTATAATGTTGATATAATAAATGCTCCAAAAGAATTTATAAGTTCAAACAATTATTTAACTACACAAGCTTTTAAAATTTTAAATGAAAAAAATGAAGATTTTTTTAAATATGATTTAATTATTATAGATGAAATGCAACATTGTTATTTTTATGATAATTTCTATTTATTGATAGATAAAATTCTAAATAAAGGTTTATTAGAAGGAAACTATTATTTTTTCGGAGATTTTGAATATCAAAATATTATAGGTGAACAACTAAATAACAAAGATGTTTTGGAAAGTAGAAAACCCAAAGACAATTTGCAAAGCTATGAGGGAATAAGATTGTGGGACAATGTCAGAAATTCAGGTGATATAGCTTATGAAGCTCCTATAATATCTGGGATTATAGATGAATTACCTCTTCCCTATTCAGCAAATGAAACAGTTGGAAGAATAAAACATTTTTTCTGTAAAAATAAAGAAGAAAAACAACTAAGATTACTAAATATTCTAAAAGAGCTTAAAGAGGAAAATATAAATGGTAACGATATAGTTATTTTATCTAATTATAAACGAGAGAATAGTAAAAATATTCTAAACTCATTTCAAATTAATAAATATTATAATCTTTTTGATTTATCTCATCTTTGGGAAGATGTTGATAATAAAGAATTCAACATAGCTAATAAAGATAAAAACACAGTATATTTTTCAACTGCACTAGCTTTTCAAGGACTAGAAAGTAAAATAGTAATTTATATTGACCCACTAGAATCGATAGATCAAAATAGATCTTTAGGAGGTGTAACTAGTGATGCTGCTCATTTAACTTTTTTTAACGCAATGGGTAGGGCTAATACTTTTTTATATGTTTTATGGGATAAACAATTTGAACCATGGTATGATAAAAGATTAAGATTATTAGGAAAACTCACAAGTCAAAATGAAAATTAAAAAAGCTGAGGAAGCTAGAGAATACATAATAGAGGAAATTAAAAGGCAATTTGTTGGGCCTGGAAATGGTCATTTTGTTAAAGATGTAGCGTCATTTCAATTTAACCCAAAAGATAAAAGCCGCCATTTACAAGAAATTTTAGACATCAGTCCAACTAATTTGTATATGGCTGGAATATTATATCCTCAGCAAACTTTATTTGAAAATTTGGATGGAAAAGATGACGATGAAAGTGACTCTTTTGATGAGCAAGTAGATAAAGAGAAAGAGTTTACAGACAATAGTAAAAATTTTAAAGAAATTGAAAATACTTATGATGAAACAAAAGCTGATATAGATAATAATAGAGATATTGATCTTACTAATGATTTCAAACAAAGTGCAATTGGTTTATCGGCCTTAGTTAATATACCTAATGAAATTAAAATAAGTATTAATGATGTTGGACGTTACCATAAATTAACACAAGAATTTCCAAAAGAATTACAAATTATTTGTTTATTTTTATCAAAGTTTGCAAATGAAAAAAAATCTTATAACTGGTTTAAAGAAAATTTTAATTTAGATAAAACTCAAAGAAGCATTACTCACAAATTTCTTTCAGAAACATTTAATATTTTAGAAACTAGAATTAAAAATGTCGAAGATTATTTTGACAAATATTTTTCAAACAGAAAAGGTTGGTATCAAAAAAATAAAATTAATCCTGAATATGATGGAATTTATAGAGAATATGGTATTAAAGATTTTGATAATTTTGCGTCAATTGTTATCAATTATATAAAAATTGCACAAAATAATAATAAAAAAAATATTGAATTAAATGAAAAACTCCCTGAAGATCAAAAAGGTTATTCCAGAGAGTCGATTAATTCTTCAGTAATTTTCTTAAAAAAAGATCTTTTAGAAAATCCTTTTGTAGAAAAATATTTTAAGGATGATAAAGAAAAGGAAATTGGCTTGAAAGCTTCAATTACGGTAAGACCATCAAAATATGATGAGAATACAAAATATCTAACTTTTGCACTTGTAAATCAAAATGAATATGAAAAAAAATATTCATTAAATAAATTATTTTTCCAAATAAACTTTGAAATTGAATCTACCGATGGAGAAGCGATATTTAAAAATTTTGAAGATATAGGTTTAGATAATTTAGATGATGAGGAAAAATCTTTACACCTTCTTCATCATAAAAGAGAAAATTTTGCAATTGGTCACGGCTGTTCTGTAAATTGGAATATAAATAATCAAGCTAAATGTACCAAATTATTTACTGAAATTTTGCCTGTCACAGAAGTAAGGCCAATAAGATCAAAAAATTTACCAAATTTAGATTTAAATATGAAACTATTTTCAGAAGATCTAAATTTTACATTCAAACAAATTGAAAATTTAATAAGTCAATATGAAGTTTGGTTATCTGATGAAGCTAAATACGGTAAAAATTTATCTGAAAGTATATTTAGAAAAGCATCAGAAGAAAACATGAAACACTGCTATAAAATTTTAGAAAGAATAAAAGGTGGATTGCAGATATTAAAAACAGATAAAAAAATACAAAAAGCATTTCAATTAATGAACCAAGCTATGTATATGCAACAAGTTCACTATGAAATTAAAAGTAAACATTTTAGCCAAAACATTAACTATGAAAAAGTTTTAAGTGAAATAAAAAGAGGAAATTGGAGACCATTTCAAATATGTTTTATACTGCTGAATGTCAAAGGTGTTCATGATCCTGAAAGTGATGACAGAGAAATTGTAGATTTAATTTGGTTCCCAACTGGAGGAGGAAAGACTGAGGCATATTTAGGCCTATCATCTTTAGTTATATTTTACAGAAAACTTTGTAAAAAAGAGGCTGTTGGTACAGCTATTTTAATGAGATATACGCTAAGATTGCTAACAACACAGCAATTTCAAAGAGCATCAACATTAATTTGTGCATGTGAAAAAATAAGAAGAAATAATCAAGAAGAATTAGGAACTGTACCTATCTCTATTGGTTTGTGGGTTGGTGGAGATGTAACGCCAAATTCAATTAAAGATGCTCAATATAATTTAAATGAATTGTTCGCTTCAGAATTAGATGATCCAGACTCTGTATCCAATAAATTTATAATTTTAAATTGCCCTTGGTGTAATAACGCAATGTCATCAAGTAATTACAAAATTAATAATAAAAATTTCTTTTATGTTTGCTCTAATAAAGAATGTGATTTTTGTTCAGATGAAAATTCATTGCCAATTAAAGTGATTGACGATGAAATATATAAAAATCCTCCTACACTTTTAATAGGTACTATTGATAAATTTGCAACTCTACCTTGGAGAGTTGAAGCAATTGAATCTTATGATCCTGAAAAGAAAGAGAATTTTTTACCACCAGATCTAATTATACAAGATGAGTTGCATCTAATCTCTGGTCCCTTAGGGTCAATTTCAGGAATGTATGAAATCATTATTAATGCAATATCTGAAAGATTTAATAAAGATGGTAAATTAATTAAAGCTAAAATAATTGGATCTACTGCAACAATTAGTAAAGCTAATTTACAAATAAGAAATCTCTATGCTAGAGAATGTAGCATATTTCCTCCTCAAGCAAATAAACTGGAAGACTCTTTTTTTGCTGAAGAAGTTTTAGACAAAAATGTATTGGGAAGAAAATATGTTGGTATTTTTGCACCATCTTCTAGCTCTTTAGAAGTAACTTTAGCACAATTAATTTCTACCTTAAATCTTGCTGGTGGTTTTTTAAAAGAAAATTCCAATGAAGATTTGAATGTTTATGATCCATATTGGACGAATTTGATTTATTTCAACAGTATTAGAGAACTAATGAAAGGATCATCTTTGATAGATGGTGATGCTAACGAAAGTATAAGAAATAAGTGGTTAAGAAAAGGTATAATGATGTCTTTTCTTGGAGATGGCAAAAATTACAGTAATCTTAGAAGAAAATTTGAAAATGATGTTGAGGAATTAACTTCAAGAGTTGATAGTTCTCAAATACCAAAAAAATTAAAAATTCTAGGTTTAAAAGCAAATGAAGAAGGCAACTTATCTGCTTGCTTGGCTACCAATATGATACAAGTAGGTATAGATATTGGTAGATTGTCTTTGATGACAATAGTAGGTCAACCTAAAACTACTTCTGAATATATTCAAGCTTCAAGCCGTGTAGGACGAGAACAAGAAAAGCCTGGTTTAGTTTTAACTCACCTAAGTCACACTAAGTTAAGAGATAGATCTCATTACGAAAAATTTTCAAGTTACCATCAAAACTTATATAAATATGTGGAACCAACTAGTGTTACTTCCCACTCAGATCCTGTTAGAAAAAGGTGCTTACATGCAATTGTGATTTTTTTAGTAAGATTTTGGTCTAAAAAACATAGAAAAACTCCATTAATACCAGATGAAAAACTAATTAAAAAAATTAAGCATTACATAATTAAACATGTAGAAAAATCTGATTTTGAACACAAAGAAGAGATTAAAAAAACTGAGAATGAAATTGATTATATATTTGAAAAATGGATCAGTGACAGTCCTGAAATTTATGGTTCAATAGGAAGTAATATTTCAAAATCAGCCAAATCAGTCTTAATGAAACCTGCTGGAAGCGAACAACAAATAGAGGGAAAACCATTTGATACACCTACCTCAATGAGAAACGTTGATAGAGAGTGTGTTGCTGAATTAATGCGTGTAGAGAGAAAATGATAAAAAATAAACCAAAATTTTTCCCAAAAAAAAAGAATAAATCAAAGAGAACGATTAGAAGAGGTGATGTTGTTTCAGTTAATGGAGTAGGTTCAATTTATTCATTTAAAGATCATTACAGTAAATCTGGTAACCAAGATTCACTTATGCTTGCTGGTTTAAGTCATTGGCAATCTAGAATGATTGAAGAAAGTATACCTAGCGAGTGGCGTATAGATGAACCCAGGTTAAAAGCGTTACTAGATAAAGAATATTTTGTTTTACCGCCTGATTATAGAGAAGATGCAGAAAATAAAAAATTAGAGCGTCGAAAACTTCCTTATTATAGGTTTCCTAATTGGCATTATTGTCCAGAACTAAGTTGTGGAAAAATGAAGTATTTAGGGCCAACAAATGAAGGAAATGAAAAATGCTCAAATAAACATAAAAGATCTAAAAATTTAATTCCTGTAAGATTTGTTGTTATTTGTAAAAATGGACATATTGATAATTTTCCTTTTTTCGAATGGGTACATCAAAAAAATCCACCTATAAAAAATAATCAGGAAAAAGAAAATTGTGACAATAGTCATTTAATTTATGTTGCTGGGAAAGGTGGTAATAACTCAATCTTAAGCGTTCAAATTAAATGTTCTAATTGTGATAGTATCGAAACTTTGGCTAGAGCATTTGTTAAAGATGGCCAAAATCCCTTTGAAAAGCTTGATGATAATTTTTGCTCTGGAAAAAGACCGTGGCTTGGAAACGAGAGTAATGAGCAATGTAAAAACTTTCCAGAAGTTGTTCTTAGAAATGCAATAAAGGTTTATTATCCTGTAATTAAAAGCTCTATATATATTCCTGTTGACACAGCTTCAGAAAGAAAAATTCATGAATTTTTAAGTGATATAAATCAATGGAACAAAATTTTAAAAAGAATTGATGACAAAGATAAACTTAAAATTTATCTTGAAGGTGTTTTAGATAGTGAAAAATACCAACACTTAAATTTAAAAGATGTATTTAATGGAATATTAAACAAAGAAAAAAATTTAAAACAACTTAACATTGATACATTAAAAAATACAAATGAAGAAACCTATAGATATCAAGAGTATAATTTTATAAAAGCACCTGATACTAATGAGAATTCACATTTAGAATTAAGTGTAATTAAAAGACCAATTGAAGATTATGGTAAGCTATCAGATTATTTTTCAAACATTTTTCTAATCAACAGACTCACAGAAACTAGGGTTCAAACAGGATTTACTAGATCCAAACCCCACGAGGAAGGATCAGATAGTGAATTTGTTCAAAAACTTACCGTAGATGAAGATATAGAATGGCTACCAGCGTCAGTCGTAAAAGGTGAAGGTATTTTTCTTGAATTTAATTTGGACAAAATACATGAATGGGAAAATAAATTTAATTTTGATCAC
>TARA_B100001175_G_scaffold308853_1_pt1 | contig 10311 bp, 14 predicted proteins | sample TARA_B100001175 | Tara Oceans TARA_B100001175
GATGTAGAGCATAGCTCAAAACAAGTTGATTTCTTGTTACAACCAGCTAAAACATTTTCTGAAACATGCCTTAAAAAAATATAGATTTCAACTGGCTGGTATCCCCCATCATAATTTGGATTACACACTGCTTGCACTCTACTTTTTTCTTCGGAGCGAGAAACCTGACCCAGAGAAAAAAGTCCCGGAGCATCTGGATCACGCCCAAAAAAAATTTTTTCACATCTTAGTTGATCAAAATAAGTACCACGTTTAATCGTATCTACTACTTGTGTTGCATTATAACCTTGACTGGCAGTTTTAGCAAAACTAGCAATTAAACAAAAACTTAAATTTATAAGACTCATAAACATACCTCTTTTCTAAAAAAGTTTCATATTTTATTATGAATGATAGTATTTGTCTACATGATGGGCTCGAGAGCATAAACAAGACTATCTATACCAACCCTTTTTGTAGGATTTTCAACCTTTCCCTTCCCCTTTTTTATACATTATCATCATCCATATCTGATTATAATAGTTAAACTATTTGTTTATAGTTTTAACTTAAAACAATCTGAAAAAGGATAAAATAATGTACTACTTTCTATTTATAAAAAATATAGCAAATTTTAATAAAGATAAACGTAATAATCTAGACACCCCACTCCTCTTATACGTAAGGTTATTCTTTCGTATTATTGACTTACTTAATAAAAGAAGTGTAATTCCTACATATTAATAATACAAAGGCTAGATATATAGATGCAAAGTCCACCTTTAAATCCCAACTTTAGGCAGCATAGCCCAAAACTGGTACAAATTAATAAAAGTCGTAAAGATCCTGATAACTCGAGTCGATCTCAAGTTCCTAAACCAAGACGACCTCATTCAATAATTTCACCTTCTTTAGAAAAAGAGCATACTCGTTCTCTTGAACAACCAACACGACCAAGGAAACCATAATCGTCTTTTTGGAGAGTTAACATGCTAAAAAAATTTTAATTTTTTAAAATACCATGTGATCTTTAATCACATTATTCATAGTTATTTTTAGCTTGTAACTTGGTTATTTTTGGTTAGCATGGTATAAAGATGAACAAATAGATAATCGATTTGAATGAGAGGTGTTGAGTTGGGAAATAAAAAAATTGTTTTAGCTTATTCGGGTGGACTTGATACGTCTATTATGATTACGTGGTTGAAAGAAACCTATGGTTATGATGTGGTTGCTATGTGCGCTAATTTAGGTCAGGCAGAAGAATTGGATGGATTAGAAGAAAAGGCATTAGCTACAGGAGCGTCAGCGGTATATATTGAAGATTGTCGTGAAGAGTTTATTACGGATTATATTTATCCGTGTTTACAGGCAGGTGCTATTTATGAACGTGATTATTTATTGGGTACTAGTTTTGGTCGACCGTTAATTGCAAAAAAAATGGTAGAAATTGCTCATAAAGAAGGAGCAACAGCAGTTTCACATGGTGCGACAGGAAAAGGTAATGATCAAGTACGATTTGAACTAACATTTATGGCTTTAGATCCCACATTAACGATTGTGGCACCGTGGAAAGATCCTAAATGGACTTTACATTCTCGGGAAGATTGTATTGCTTATGCAGATGCGCATAATATTCCTATTGAGCAATCAAAAGATCGTATTTATTCAGAAGATCGTAACATTTGGCATATTAGTCATGAGGGTGGCAGTTTAGAAGATCCGGCAAATGCGCCTAAAGATGATGTTTATACTATTTCAAAAACGTTAGAAGAAGCGGCTGAAAAAGCGGACGTTATTACGCTTGAATTTCGACAGGGGGTACCTGTTAGTATTAATGGGAGAGTTAGTGATCCTGTTAATTTGTTAACGCAATTAAATGAGTATGGTGCCAAGCATGGTATTGGCCAAATTGATATGGTAGAAAATCGATTAGTTGGGATGAAATCACGAGGTGTGTACGAAACGCCAGGAGGCAGTATTTTATATAAAATGCATCAGTTGTTAGAACAATTGGTGTTAGATCGAGATACGTTACGTGTTAAACAAACGTTAGCGATTGACTATGCTCAACTTGTTTATGATGGACGTTGGTTTTCTTCTTTACGACAAAGTTTAGATGCATTTGTGACAGAGACACAGCAAAATTTAACGGGAACTGTATCGGTTAAATTATATAAAGGTAACATTGTTCCAGCGGGCATGAGTTCACCTCATAGTTTATATGTTGATGATTTAGCATCATTTAGTGATACAGAGTTGTATAACCAGCAAGATGCTAAAGGTTTTATTAATATTTATGGTTTACCATTAAAAATAAAGGGGATGAACGATCGTGACAACTAACCAATTATGGGGTGGCCGTTTTAAAAAGCCTTTAGATGAAAGTGCTGTTCGGTTAAGTTATAGTTTAGAATCTGATAAGCGGCTTGTATTTTATGATCTTGATGTAAATAAAGCGCATGCAAAAGCCTTGTATAAGGCTAAGTATTTAAGTCGAGATGAGTATAAAAAGCTAACGGAATGTTTGGATATGTTAGCGATTGAATTTCGTGATAAGCCGGATAGTTTGTATGGTGATGATGAAGATATTCATACGTGTATCGAACGTTTGGTTACGGATCGATGTGGTGATTTAGGTAAAAAGCTTCATACGGGAAAATCGCGAAATGATCAGGTTATTACGGATACACGACTTTATACGAAAGATTCCATTACGAGTATTCGAGAAGAGTTACAGATCCTGATTGATGTATTAGTTGAGTTAGCTAAACGTTATGAAGATGTTATTTTTCCGGGTTTCACGCATTTTCAGCCTGCTCAACCTGTTTTATTTTCGCATCATATGTTGGCTTATGTAGAAAAGTTTTTTCGTGATTTAGATCGTTTTGATGCTGCATTTAAATCGGCTGATGTGTGTGCTTTAGGTTCGGGTGCATTGGCGGGAAACAACTATAATTTAGATCGACAGGAGATGGCTAAATCGCTTGGATTTTCAGCGATTACAGCGAATAGTATGGATGCTGTTAGTGATCGTGATTTTATTGCGGATACGTTACATGCAGGGAGTGTGTGTATGACACATTTGAGTCGATTTTGTGAGGAGTTGATTATTTTTTCGTCGCCATTGGTAGGATTATTAGAGATTGGGGATGATTTTACAACGGGATCCTCGTTAATGCCTCAGAAAAAGAATCCTGATGTTGCAGAATTGATTCGTGGAAAGACGGGTCGAGTTCATGGTCATTGGGTAGCTTTACAAACGACATTAAAGGGCTTACCGTTAGCGTATAATCGTGATTTACAAGAAGATAAAGTGTATTTGTTTGATACAGTAGATAACATTTCTGTTTGTTTAACCTGTTTTCATAAGATGATAGCGGGAATTACGTTAAATGAAGATGCGATAGAAGCAGCGTTAAAGAAAGGATATGGTGTTGCTACTGACTTTGCTGATTATTTGGTAGAAAAAGGGGTACCCTTTCGGGAAGCACATGATATTACGGGAGCGGTAGTATTAATTGCGATTGAAGAGGGTAAACAGTTACATGAATTATCATTAGATAAACTAAAAACGTTACATCCGCTTATTGATGCGGACGTGTTTCATTATATTACGTATCAAGCAGCGGTTTCGGCTAAGTCTATTGAAGGTGGTACAGCGCCTTCGTCAGTAAAAAAACAAATTAGTAAAATAAATCGGAGGATAACATGGAAAAAACATTAGTGTTTATTAAACCAGATGGAGTTGAACGTGGGTTAGTTGGTACGGTTTTAAATCGGTTTGAGCAGCGAGGAATTAAGGTTGAGCGTTTAGAGTTAAAACAGTTAACTGAAACGGAAGTTGATGCACATTATCAAGAACATTTAGAACGTGATTTTTATCCTAATTTAAAACGGTATATTATGTCGGGCCCGATTGTGGTGATGGTATTAGCGGCTGATAATGTAATTGCTATTGTACGTAAGATGGTGGGAGTGACTAATTCTGCCGAAGCTGAGCCAGGTACAATACGAGGTGATTATGCATTAACAACTCAGAACAATATTATTCATGCTTCAGATTCTGTAGAAAGTGCAGAACGAGAAATAGCTAATTTTTTTAATTATTGATAGATGATTTAGATAGCCGGTCTATTAGCATAGGTAGGTCATTAGAGGCTTTTGTTCTTACTAGGGGTATACCATCAGCATCTTGCTTAAGTGTAGCTCTCACTGGTGGTGGCGATGTAGTAGGTGATGGTGTTTGTGGTGTTTTTGGTGTTTCATCTACTTCTGGTACGCGAGAGTCCGATTTAACCCTTTTAATTTCCGTACCTGTTGTCGTGTCTTCTTGATTTACCTCATCGTCTTTTGATCTTTTTTTTCGCAAAGCATTTGAATTTCCTACGTTTGAGGGACCGATTGTGAACATATTATCTTATAGTTCCTTTTAAATATACATTTTTGTAGCTATTACTTTTTTATAACTATGTATCTTTTAATTTATTATATTATTTGTTCAAACTTATTTTTTATATTTATATACAAAAAATTATATAAAATAGGTTATCATAGATGACTTAAAAAAACTAATAAGGCTTTTTGTGCGTGGTAGCGATTTTCTGCTTGGTCAAACACTTTTGATTGAGGTCCTGTTAAAACAGCATCTGTAATTTCTTCATCTCTATGGGCTGGTAAGCAGTGCATGATAATGGCGGTTTTGGGTGCTGATTGTAAGAGTGTTTCATTAAGTTGATAGGGTTGTAATTGATCGAGTAAGCTTTCATCTGTTTTTGCACCCATTGATACCCAGGTATCGGTATAAATAACATCGGCCTGTTCGATAGCTTGTTTGGGATCAGCTTCATAGTGAACCCCTGTTAATGGCTTGTTACTTTGTTTGGGCGAACTAATGGTACAAATCATACCCGTAGCGAGACACACTTCAGCTAATGATCGCGATACATTATTATCGTCACCTAAATAGGTTACCTTAATATCTTCTAAGCGGTTAAAATGCTCGTATATCGTCAATGCATCCGCTAATGCCTGGCATGGGTGAGATAAATCCGTTAATCCATTTATAACTGAAATAGACGCCCTTTTAGCAAACTGGGTTATATAATTATGTTCAAAGGTACGAATCATAACCATATCGATATAGCGTGATAATACGGTAGCAACATCATCGATTGATTCTCGTTTACCTAACTGTATTTCGTCTTGTTGTAAGGTGATACAATGGCCACCCAGATGATGAATTGCCATTTCAAAAGAAACACGCGTTCTTAGGGATGGTTTTTCAAAGATAAGGCCTACTGTTTTATTATTTAATTCCTTACCTCGATAATTATCTTTTTTTAATTGATGTGCTGACATGATTAGGGCCTTAATTACGTCATTGCTATAATCACTAATATCAATAAAATGTTTCATAGGGTGACTCGTTTTAGTTATCTTTGATCATGGTACCGATACCAGAATCGGTAAACAGTTCTAGTAATACGGCATGTTCAATAGTTCCGTTAATAATATGCACATCTTGCACGCCATGTTTAATGGCGTTCATGGCACAGGTTAATTTAGGTAACATCCCACCTTTTACATCTGGATGTGTTAATAACGTTTTAGCTTGTTTGCTACTTATTTGTACTTGTAGTTTCTTTTCAATCACCAATCCTTTCACATCAGTTAAAAACACTAATTTTTGGGCGTCTAAAGAAGAGGCAATGGCTTCGGCAACATGATCAGCGTTCATATTTAATCCTTCAAAACAATCGGATTGACCGATAGATGATATCACGGGAATAAACCCATCGGCTGATAGTGTGTGAATAAGAGTATTATCTACGTTAGTAATATCCCCTACAAAACCTAATTTTTTATATTTTTCAGATTCGTGACGTTTACCAAAAAATAGAGGTCCATCTTTTCCAGATAAGCCAACAGCTTTACCGCCTTCACGATTAATTAGTGATACAATTTCAGAATTAATTTTTCCTACTAAAACCATTTCAGTAATTTCCAAAGTTTCTGAATCTGTTACACGTAACCCGTCAATAAATTCGGCTTCTTTTCCTAATTTATCCATCCATTTTGTAATTTCTTTTCCACCACCATGAACGATAATGGGATTAAGTCCCACATATTTTAATAAGGCAATATCGCGAGCAAACTGATGTTTAAGATCATCATTAATCATGATCGATCCACCGTATTTAATTACCACTGTTTTACCAGAAAATTTACGAATATAGGGCAACGCTTCTAATAAGATTGTTGCGCGTTCCATTTTATCTTCGAGTGACATCATTAGTTATACTCCGTATTTATATCAATATAACCTTTTGTTAAATCACAGCCCCATGCAGTAGCTGTTGCGTTTCCAATTGCACAATCAATGGTAATGATTACTTTACTTGTTTGTAGTTGTTTTTTTAGTTTGGTTCTAGCGATATCTGTTGGTTGTCCATTATTGATAATAGTTTCATTACCTAGCATCACCTGTATTTTATCAGGATTTAATTTGACAGTATGATTTTTTCCAATAGCCATTATTAATCGTCCCCAATTTGGATCTTCACCATGAATTGCTGTTTTTACTAAAGGCGAATCACACACTTGTTTCGCAATTTGTTGAGCATCGCTATAACGAGCAGCATGGATGACGCGAACTTCTATTAATTTGCTTGCACCTTCTCCATCTTTAGCAATTTGCATCGCTAAATCAATACATGCCTCATCTAAACAATTTTGAAACGCATTAATTTGTTCTGGATCGTGTTGATTAATGGCGTATTCACCGCTAGCAAAACAAACGACCATATCATTGGTAGATGTATCTGTATCTACGCTAAGCATATTATATGACTTATTAATTGCCTTGGTTAAACACTGTTGTAAGATTTCTTGATTTAACTTTACGTTAGTTACTAAAAAGCCTAATGTTGTGGCCATATTAGGGGCAATCATACCGCTTCCTTTTGTAATCCCTGCAATTTGAATTGTTTTTTTACCAATTTTTGCTTGTTTAAAGGTTGATTTAGGAACTAAGTCAGTGGTTAAGATACTTTCAGCTAACTGGTTACCTTGTTTATCTTCTTTTTGTTTACATAAGGTGATAATACCAGTTTCGATATGATTCATTGGTAAAGGTTTGCCAATGATCCCGGTTGAGGCGACCCCAACTTCGTTGGGATTTAGACCAAGTAACTTAGCGGTTTGACTAGCCATCAGTTTGGTATTTAGATTACCTTGTTTACCGGTAACAGCATTAGCATTACCAGAATTGATAATCATGGCTTTTAAGGTATATCGTTTTAAGCACTTTTGAGTATAGGAAACTGAAGATGCTTTAAATTTATGTTGGGTAAATACGGCAGCTGCTGCTACAGCATTAGGCACGTATAGTAGTCCTAAATCTAAGCCCTTACTTTTGATTCCAGATTCAATAGCTGATGCATAAACGCCGTTTATATCCGTAATTGATTGTGCCATAACTATACTCGTTGTGCGACTAAAGGGAGTCCTGCAGTTTCAGATAAGCCAAACATTAGATTCATGGATTGAATGGCATTTCCACCAGCCCCTTTAATAAGGTTATCAATGACGGTAATGATAATAGCGTGATTATCAGAGACTTGGTTAATAGTAATATTAGCCATATTGGAACCGACAACATCCTGAGTAGAAGGTAATGTTTTTTGAATGGAAATACTGACACAGGGTGCATACTCGTAAGCGGACTGGTAACACTTAGCAATAGAGTCTATGGTTTGTTTATTGTTAAGTTCGATGTATGAGGATACAAGAATACCGCGATTCATGGGTACTAAATGAGGTGAAAAAATCATAGGACAAGGACAATTTTCTTCAAACTCGGCCATATGTCGATGTTGATTGGTTTGGTAGGCACTTAAATGCTCGTTAGCATTAGCATACAAGAAATTTTCTTTTAAGGCTTTTCCAGCACCACTCACACCAGATTTAGCATCAATTACAGCGTGCTTTATTAGGTTTTGATCAGTTAATGGTTTTAAGGATAAAATTGTAGCAATGGCATAGCAGCCAGGATTGGCTACTAATTGACTAGTTTTAATCTTATCAGAATAAAATTCATTTAAGCCATAGACAGCATTATTTAGTATATCTTTACAGGAATGATCGTTCTGGTAATGAGTTTTGTAACGTTGTTCAGATTGCAGACGAAAATCAGCTGACAAATCAATAATTTTATAAGACTGTTTTATGATATCAGCCATGATAGGATGAACGTGGGTATGAGGTAAGGCAATGATTAAACAATCAATTTCATAGGATTGTGTTGGCTCAAATACATCACATGTTTTAGGTATTGAGTTAGACTCACCTAAATAACGATGAATATCTGTATCTGATTCACGTAAAGCAAACAAGTGAGTGATGGTCACATCAGGATGAAATTGTAACAGACGAACGCATTCAAACCCTGTAAATCCTGATGCTCCTAAAATAGCAACCTTTAACATGATTACTTTTTATTATCAGCTTTTACTTTTAATCGATTTGCTTTTGCGCCAACTCTATCACGCAAATAATATAATTTTGCACGACGTATTTTAGCTTCTTTAAGAATGTCTACTTTTGGTACTAATGGCGAATGTAATAAAAATGTTTTTTCGACACCAACACCGTCAATAATTTTACGTACTGTAAACGATTCTCTTGATAACGATCCTTTCTTTTTGATGACTGTACCTTGAAAGCGTTGTGTACGTTGTTTTTTTCCTTCCATAATAACTTTATGAACGATAACACTATCACCAACTTTTATTGATGGAACATTCTCTTTACACTGACTTTTTTCAAATTCTTGTATCTCTTTATTTGTCATTTTTTTTCACCGCCATTTCTTTTAATATCTCTGTTATTATATTTTTTTGTTGACTTGTTATTTCTTTATTCCCTATTAAATCCAGTCTATTAATCAAGGTATTTTTTAATGCTGTTTTTTCTTTATAGATACTAACAGCTTTATGATTTCCTGATCGCAATAATTCGGGTACTGACACATCCTTAACAGTTACAGGTTGTGTATATTGATTACTCTCTAACAAACCTGTGTAATGAGATTCATCATCAATACATTCTTTATTGCCTAATACGCCTGCTTCTTGTCGAATTAATGTTTCAGCAATAACAGCAGCTGCACAATCGCCGTTATTCACTATGTAATCGCCAATTGAAACAGGTTCAATAGGTAACAAATCAAAGATCCGCTGATCAATCCCTTCATAATAACCAGAAATCAAAATGATTTCTTTTTGTGATTGATACAGTTGCCTACTTACAGCTTGATTAAACACCAAACCTTTAGGACAGGTATATATTATACGCATGTTTTGATAATCTTCAATACTTGTTACTGCATCGTAAACGACATCGGCACGTAGTAACATGCCTTTTTTATTAGAAAAAGGATAATCGTCAATCTTTTTATGTTTACCTATTCCATAGTCTCGTAGGTCATACAATTTCATATAAAACAAGCCCTTGTCTAGGGCTTGTTTTATAATTCCTTTAGCTATAAATGCTTCTAATTCCTGTTTAAAACAGGTAATAAAATGCAGGGATAACACGTTTTAAGATTTGGCAGTTACTTTATCAAACTGAGATGAAGAAGCTGTTATTTTAGTGATAACACCATCTTTAACAATAATTTCAACACCACCTAATTTTTCATACAAATTATCGCCTGTACTAACTGTTACAAACCCTTCTACGGGACCTTGAGAATATTCAGAATCTAAATCTAAATCATTAATAAATGAACGTTGACTTGCTTCAGATTGAATATACTGATCCGCTTCCTGCTTTTCAGCTTGTACTTGTGCTGCAGCTGGATCTGTTGGCGGTAATGCATTTAAGCGAGCTGTAATATCGGCTAGTTTATTTTTATAAAACTTAACATTTTCTTCTAGCTCGTATTTTAAAAACTCTTTAAACTTCGGTGTTACAACAGCTTTTGTGACTACCTGACGTTTTAAAATAATCTGTGCTTTTTTTGCTTTTTCTGCCATTTTCTTATCCTTTTATCATTTCTGTGTAAGTATTTCTACCGTAACTTTTTTATCTAATTTTGCGGCAGCTGCTTTTACAACAGTACGAATTGCATTGGCAATTCTACCTTCTTTTCCAATTACCTTTCCAACATCTTCAGGAGAAACAGTGATTTCTAAAATCATAATACTTTCTCCGGATGTTTCATTGATTGATACCTCATCTGGATAATCAACTAGCGACCTTACGATCATTTCTACTAAACTTTTCATCTTACACCACTTCCTTTTATTTCTACAGTTTATCTAATTA
>TARA_B100001175_G_scaffold78095_1_pt1 | contig 10303 bp, 4 predicted proteins | sample TARA_B100001175 | Tara Oceans TARA_B100001175
TAACAAATAACAAATAACAAATAACAAATAACAAATAACAAATAACATAATAAATATTTTTAATAAAAATATAATTTAATAATATGTCAATATTTAAAGAAGATATATCAAATGAATTATTATATAATTTTTTAAAAATACATTGCATAATAGAAAATAAATATTATATATTAGATAAATTAACTTATAAAAAGTATGAATATAATAATCAAATAGATATACTAAGGAATGAATTAAATGATAAATATAAAGATACAAAGAAGTTTTATTTAGAAAGAGAAAATAGTTATAATAGTTTATTAACAATAATAAGACATATATGTAAAAAAAATAAAATAAAATATGTAAACAAAATAAAATATGATAAAAATAATTATAGTATTATTTATTATATAGAAAATATAGAATAAATAATTATTTAAGACGATATTTTGCGTTTATCAATATTAGCAGAAGTAAGATAAATAGAATTTTCAGTGCAAATAATAAAAACATTATCAACTTTAAAAATTTTAACAATAGGACTGGTATATTCTTCTGCATTTTTAACAAGTAATTTTTCTTCATTATCTCTAATACCAATAAGTACTTTTTTTTCTAATGAATCAACCCAATAGTCGAGCATAATAGGTTTATCTTCAGAGATAGAAATTTTAGAAATATGATTCCATATACTGGCAGGAGGTAACTGATATTGTTCTTCTTCAGACATTTTTTATATAAATTATTAATGAAAAACTTTAAATACTTTTTTGTGTAAATAATAATAATTTATAAAATATATTATTATTATTATAAATTAAATGAGTTTGAATAAAGTAATAACAAGTGTAAATGCTTTAGTTAATTCAGTATCAATACCAAGTTCAGAGTTGAATAATGTAGTATGTATAGATACTGTTAATAATAGAATAGGTGTCCAAACAGCAAATCCAGAAAAAGAGATAGATATAAGTGGAATGTTAAAAACAAATTATTTGTATATAAATAATGAAAATAATGATATAACAGGATTTGATATAAGTTATAATAATAGTTTTATAACTTTTAGCAGAGGTATAAAAATAAATGAAGATATAAGTTGTGAAAATTTAGTATGTCAAGAAATATGTTGTAATTTAATAGATGTATCAGGTATATTAGGAGATGTATCATTTAATGGTTTAGTAGATATGAGTGGAAAATTAAATTTAAGAGATGAATTAATAGTAGATAGTTCTTTAACTGTATTAAGAGATGCTTCTTTTAATAAAAGTATTCAAGTAAAGGAGCAAGCAGTTTTTTCATCAAATGTAGATGTAGTGGGAACAGTAACAGCAGCAAATATAAGATTTAGTGGAACATCAGAACAAACTTCTGATGATCGTTATAAGCATAATGAGAAGATTATAAATAATGGATTAGAAATAATACGGCAATTAGAACCACAAATTTATGATAAAACATCAACCTTCAAAGACGCAGATTATAGAGGAATAATAAATGAACCATATATAGTAGAAGCAGGTTTAATAGCACAAGAAGTATCTACAATAAATGATTTAAGTTTTACAGTAAGAGAAGGAAATAGTGTAAAACCATATTATGTAAATTATAATAATATATTTATATATGGTTTAGCAGGAATAAAAGAATTAGATAAAATAGTTCATACAAAAATAGTAAATGATATATCAAATTTATCTGATAGAATATCAAGAATAAATGAAGGAACTCCAGATATATCAGATATAAATTTATCAAATATGAAAAATTTTATAGTAAGTCAAAATACAGTAATTCAAAGTTTAAATAGAAAAATAGAAAATTTAGAAAGAAGAATAAATAATTTAGAAAAATAAATAATAAAAAATTAAATATATAATTTTGTATAATATATAGTAATAAAATGACAGATTCAGATATAAATTCGTCAATAAATAATTTAATAGGAACATTTGCGACAATTAATACAGGTAGTTTTCAACCAATTCCAAATGATTTAGTTTGTGTAGATACATCAAATTGTAGAATAGGTATAAATACAATAGATCCATCATATGGAATTCATATAATAGATTCATCTGGTTTAAAAGTAGAAGCAACATCACCTTCTTCAACTCTTCAAATAATATTTAATAATTTACCAACAAGTTCAACGGGATTAGTGGCCGGACAGTTATATAATGATAGTGGTATATTAAAAATAAAAGAACCATAAAATAAGAAAAAGTAGTAATAATATTTTATAATTAATATTATAAGATATTATATTAAGACATGGCTAGTGAAAGAACAAATTTATACAATGAATTAAGTAGAAAAGAAGATATAACTGAACAATTTAATAGAACTGATAAAAGATTTAAATTTGATGCGGAATATATAAAAGAATCATCACCCAATGATCCCAGTAATAATTTAGTAATAGAGTCAAGTTATAATAGTATTCAAATAGTAGTAGGTCCAAATAAAAATATAGAATTATATGGAAAAACAATAGTAAAAGAAAGTATAAATTTAACAACATTAGAATTAAGTTCGGATGCTTCATTTAATGCAAAAGTAAATATGTCGGATAAATTAATAGTAGAAGGAGATGTATCGTTAAATTCTTCGGTTGATATTTGTAATAATTTAAATGTAAATTCGATATTTGTAAATTCAGATATAAATGTTGGAAATAACTTAAGAGTAGATAAAATTTTAGTAAATAATGATGTATCAATAAATGGAGATGTTTCGTTAAATTCTTCAGTTGATATAAGTGATAGATTAGTAGTATATGGAGATATATCATTAAATTCTTCAGTTGATATATCTAATAGATTAGTAGTAGATGGATATGTAAATTTAAATAATAATGTAGATATATCTTCAAACTTGTATGTAAATGGAGATGTAAGTTTCCAAAGAAATTTAGATGTATCTGGAAAAATAATAACAAGAGATTTAACAACATTAAATGATACAAGTTTAAATGGAGCAGTTACAATAGATGGAAGATTAGATGTATCAAATGTAATAAATACAGAATTGGGAATAATTCATGCAGATATAGTAAGTGTTATAGGTGGAGATGTATTTATAGAAAAATCAAATGGTTCAAGCAGTGTTTTAAGTAAATTAGTAGTAATAGGAGATTCAAGTTTTAGTGATAATGTAAATATAAGCAAAGGATTAGAAGTAGGAAGTGGTGGAGGCGAAACAATAATAAAGAATGATGTATCGTTAAATAAAAATGTAGATATATCAGAAAATCTATATGTATATGGAAATACAGAATTATTAAATAAATTTGTGATACACGGAGATACATCTTTTAATAGTAATGTAGATATAAGTGGAAAATTTAATATAAATGATTTAGAAGTGGCGGGTGATGTATCTTATAACAGAAATGTAGATATTTCAGAAAATTTAAAAGTAGATGGATATGTATCATTACATAGTAACGTAGATATATCAAATAAATTATATGTAAATGACGATGTAAGTTTTCAAAGAAATTTAGATGTATCGGGAATAATAACTACAACAAATTTAAATGTATTAGAAGATGTATCATTAAATGGAAATATAAATATAATAGGGTATATATCTGTAAATAATGATGCAAATATAGGAAATAAAATGATAGTTGAGAATGATGTAAGTTTAAATGCTTCAGTGGATATATCAAATGATTTAATTGTAAATAATAAATTAATAGTAGGAAATGATGTATCATTAAATAAAAATGTAGATATAATAGAAAATTTAGCAATTAGAGGAAATATAATAGCAAATAATGCATCATTTGCGGATTTTTCAGCAACAAATATAATAGTGAACGAAAATGTTATAGAAATAGGAAAAGATATAAATAATTCGATTCCGGTTAAAATAGGAATAGGTAGTTATGCGGGAAATTCATTACAAGGAGATGATGCAATAGCAATTGGTCGTCAAGCAGGATTATCAGATCAAGGCGTGAATAGTATATCAATTGGTTTAAAATCAGGAAATTTATCACAAAGTTCAAAAACAATAGCATTAGGTGTAGAAAGTGGTTATCAAGATCAAGGTGAAAATGCGATATCGATTGGTGATAAATCAGGTTATGATACTCAAGGATCAAATGGAATAGCGGTAGGTACAAATTCAGGATATACAGAACAAGGAATAAATGCGATAGCAATAGGAAATATGGCTGGTTATTCATATCAATTAGAGGGAAATATAGCATTAGGTTATGAAGCTGGATATTCAAATCAAGGTGTAAAAGGTATAGCAATAGGTTATCAAGCAGCTAATAGTAATCAAGGTTCAAATTCAATAGCAATAGGAAATTCAGCTGGTTTAACAGACCAAAGTGCAAATTCAATAATATTAAATGCGACAGGTTCAGTGTTAAATAATGATAGTTCGGGTTTATTTATAGATCCAATAAGAAATAGTGTAATTTCAAAAAAAAATGTAATGCAATATGATACAGTAACAAAAGAATTAATATATAGTCAGCAAATAGATATATGTGGAACAATAACATCAAGTGATATTAGTTGTGCTTCATTAATAGTAACCGGTTTAATAGATACACAAAACAATGATTTATCTATGGGTTCAGGAAGTATAGTATGTAAAAGAGTAACAGTAGATGAAATGAGTATAAATGGTGATATATCATTAATAAATTTAGATGTATTAGAAAGATTAAATTTATTAAGTAGATTGGATGTAACAAATGATGTAAGTTTAAATTCTTCGATAGATATTTGTAATAGATTAGTAGTAAACGGAGATAGTTCATTAAACGGGAACGTAGATATAGTAGAAAATTTATTTGTAAATGGAGATGTAAATATAAATAATAAATTAGTAGTAGGAACAGATGCATCATTTTTAGGAAATATAGATATAATAGGTCAATTAGGAGTATCTGATATAAAATTATCGGGAGATGTATCTTTTCAAGAAAATGTAGATGTAAATAAACGTTTAAATGTATCGCTGGATACATCTTTAAATGGAAATGTAACAGTTGCTACAAATTTAAGAGTAGGTGCAAGAGCAGATATAATAAGTGATGTATCAATAAATAATAGTCTAACAATAAGTGGAGGATTAGATATAACAGGATTAACAAATTTAGCATCATTAAATGCGAGAGGAGATTTAAGTATAAATGATAATTTATTAGTAGGGAGAGAGTTAAAAGTAGATAGTGATGTATCATTAAATTCATCAGTAGATATTAGTAATAGATTAATAGTAAATGGAGATGTATTATTAAATGGTGAGGTGTATATACAAGATGGAAATATAAATGTAGGAAATGGTAAAACTTTAGATGTGAGTTTGGGAACATTAATATTGAGAGATGATCAAATAAGTGGTGATAAAATAAATGGCGGAACAATAGATGAAATAAGTATATCAAAATTAACAGGTTCAATGGATGTAGATAACCAAGAAATATTTAATGTAAACATAAGTGGTGGTAGATTAGAATATATTAGTATATCAAATAGTAATATAGAATTGAGTTCAAATAATATATTAGATGTAAGTGAAGGTACATTATTATTGAGAGACAATCAAATAAGTGGTGATAAAGTAGAAGGTGGAACAATTGCAAGTATAACTATTTCACAATTAGGAGGTGTAATGGATTGTAATGATCAATCAATGAGTAATGTAAATATAACAGATGGTAGAATAAGTTTTATTACAATATCAAATGATGAGTTATTAATTGATAGTAATAATATAATTTGTCTAAGTGATGGAATAATAGATGTGAGTTTGGGAACATTAATATTGAGAGATGATCAAATAAGTGGTGATAAAATAAATGGTGGAACAATAGATGATATAAGTATATCAAAATTAGGTGGTTCAATGGATTGTAATCTTCAATTAATGAGTAATGTAAATATAAGTGGAGGAATAGTGAAGAATGTAACAATTTCAAATAGTGATATATTTATGGTGGGAAAAACATTAGATTTATCAGGTGCGACTTTATTATTTAAAGATAATGAAATAAGCGGAGATAAAATTAGAGGTGGAACAATAGATGATATAATAATTTCAGAGTTACATGGTCCAATAGATTTTTGTAATCAATTAATGAGTAACGTAAATATAAGTGGTGGTTTAATAAATGGAGTAAGAGGAACAATGAAAGATATAGCATTTACTCCAGGATCAATAGTAGATTTTAGTTCTGCTAATGTAGTATTTGCAGAAAATCAATTTGCTGGCGACTTAATAAATGGAGGGACAATTTCTGAAGTAACAATATCAAAATTATTAGGTGCTATGGACTGTAATACTCAAGCAATGACAAACGTAAATATAGTAAGTGGTAATTTAACCGGTGTAACAGTAAATGGTACAATTACAATTGCCACTTTAGGTGGTGCTATGAATGCAAATAATCAATTTATTTCAAATGTAAATATTGACAGTGGAGATATATCAAATGTAAATATAAGTGCTTTATCATATACAGGTTCTGGAATAGTAGATGATATAGGTGCGGAATCAGAAACATCATCAAAATTAGCAACAGTAGGAGCAATAAAGAGTTATATATTATATGGTAGTGGAGGAGGAACAGATGGTGATATATCATTTGGTGATATGGATTTAAGTGGAACATTAAATGCTAAAGCAATTAATTTAGGAGGTGATATAATTCCAACACAAGATGCAGTATTTGATATAGGAAGTGCAACAAGACAAATAAAAGATATATATTTGAGTAGTAGTACACTTTATATGGGTACAGAAAATACAGGAGAAGTAAAACCAGTATTAACAGTATCTGGTGGAAGAGCAGAATTTATAGGAGCAGTAGTAGCACCACCAGATATATCAACAAATACAAAATTAGATGAATTAGAAGTAAGTGGAAATGTTAGATTTACAAATGCTGAAAGTAAAATAACAATAGAAGGAGATACAAGTCTTAATAAAAATGTAGATGTAAGTGGCGTAGTAAAAGCAGTAACATTTATAGGTGATGGTTCTCAATTAACAGGGGTAGCAGATGTAGTTTTAGATAATTATAGTGATGCATCATTAGGATATTTAGATGTATGTAAAAATGTGTTAGTTTTAGGTGATTTATCAGCAACAACAGCATCATTTACGGGAATAACTTTAAAAGGTGAAAATGGAGAAGTACATATTAATGGTCCGCCAGATATTTATATAGATCCAATATTAGAAGGGTATCCATTAAATTCAGGAAGAGTAATAATAAGAGGTTCACTTCAAACATTAGGATCAGTAACTTCTGTTGGAGTAGAAAATATAGATGTTTCAAGTAGTAATATTATAATAAATGCGAATAATCCAGTAGTTCCAGCAGGCGGAGTAATAGTAAAAGATCAATATGATATATCGCGTGGTATACTTTGGAAAAATTCACCACACAATAAATGGGATATTAGTGATAATTTACATTTAGGTTCAAATTTAGATGTAAGCGGTACAATAAGTGGAACATTAGGTACATCAGCACAACCAAATATAACTAGCGTAGGAAGATTAACAGGATTAGTAATGGGTGGAAATATAGATATGAGAGGTCGTGATATAGTAAATTTAGGAAGTATAGAAACAACAATAGCAACGCCAGTACAACCAAATATAACAAGTGTAGGAACATTGCAAGGAGCAAGTTTTTCGGCAAATGTAAATATGGGCGGAAATCAATTATTAAATGTAAGTTCCTTAGAAGGAACAATATTGACTGCTTCTCAACCAAATATAACAAGTTTAGGACTGCTAACAGGGTTAAGTATGGAAGGAGATTTAGATTTAAGTGGAGGAAATATAACAAATGTAGGTAATTTAGCTGGAACATTAACAACTGGCGCACAACCAAATATTACATCATTAGGTGCATTAACAGAATTAAAATTATCAGGAGGTATAAATTTAGGAGATAAAGATATTTCAGATGTAAGATATATATATACAACAAACACAAATGCGACGAATGTAATAGCAACAAATACAGTAGTAGGAACGTATTTAGCAGGAGTATTAACAACATCCGAACAAGAAAATATAACAAAAGTAGGTATAATAGATGATTTTATAGCAAATAATATAACAGTAAGTCATATAACATTTTCGGGTGAAAATATATTTATAGATGGTGGTGATGTAAGTATAAATCAAACACTAGATTGTAGTGCTTTAATAGTAAAAGAATTAACTGTAAGTGGTGATGTAGTAACAATAAGAGCAAATGATATAAGTTTAGTAGGAATAGTAGATATATGTGGAACTGTAAGAGCGGGAGCTTTTATAGGCGATGGTTCACAATTAACAGGATTAGGTAAAGATTTATTAGAACAATATAATGATGCTTCATTTGGTAATGTAGATTTATGTAAAAATTTACTAGTTAGTGAAGATCTAACTGTAAGTGGGGAAACAATATTATCAACATTAAGAATAAATGATTTAACAAAATCACGAATAGTATTTGTTGATACAAGCGGAGAATTAATTGATAGTTCATTTTTAACATTTGATGGTTCAAATTTAATAATAGATACTTCATCATCTATTCAAATTCCGGTAGGAACTACAGATGAAAGACCAAATCCAGCAGAACAAGGACAAATAAGATATAATATAACAGATAGCACATTTGAAGGTTATGATGGTAATAATTGGGGTTCATTAGGAGGTGTTAAAGATGTAGATGGTGATACATATATATTAGCGGAATCAAGTCCGGGTGCTGATAATGATGAATTAGAGTTTTTTAGTGCAGGAACTAAATATTTGTCTATAGATGGATGTGGTAATATTATAGTGGGTTCAAATATGTTTACAATTTCAGCAGAAACAGGATATACATCTATTGCTGGAGATGTTTCTTTAAATAATAATGTAGATATTTCAGAGAATTTATATGTAAATGGTGATGTAAGTTTTCAAAGAAATTTAGATGTAAGTGGACAAATAGTAGCAACATCATTAAAAGTATTAGGAGATGTATCATTTAATGGAAATGTTGATATAAGTGATAGATTAGTAGTAAATGGTGATGTATCTTTAAATGCAAATGTAGATATAAGTGATAGATTAGTTGTAAATGGAGATGTATCATTAAATGGAAATGTAGATATATCAAAAAATTTATATGTAAATCAAAATGTAAATGTAACTAATAAATTACTAGTTGATGGAGATGTATCTTTAAATTCAAATGTAGATATATCAAATCGTTTAAATGTAAACGACATAGCATTTGATGGATTAAGAAAAGATATAAATGTTTTAAATGGAGAGAATAATCTATTAGTAGCAGTAGGATCAGATAATACTACGGGAGATAGCAACAGAATAATATATTCTCATGATTTAGGTGATACATGGTTTAGCGTTGCTTCATCGTCGAGTATATTTACAGAAATAAATGTAGCCGGAACAGGAGTTGCATATAATGGTTCAATGTGGGTAGCTTCAGGTAGAGGTGGAAATCATGTAGCGTATTCATATGATGGAATAAATTGGAATGCTGGTGGCACTGTATCTACTCATAGTGGAAGAGATATAAAATATGATAGTTATAGAGGGAAATGGATTTTAGCATTACAAGGATCAAGTACACTAGCATATTCATATGATGGAATAAATTGGGTTTCATTAGGAAATAATTCAATTGATTCAAAAGTTATGGCATTAGATTTAAACAGTAGTCTATATGTTGCTACAGGTGAGGGAACAAATGTTTTAGTTTATTCATATGATTTAAATAATTGGAATGTAGTTTCACCAATTCCATTTCAACGAGGAAGATGTGTATTATGGACTGGTAGAAGATGGTTAGCAGGAGGAAGCATAGGAAGTGGAAATAGTTCGTTAGTTTATTCTGATGACGGAATAACATGGATTGATGTATCAAATGCAAATAATCTAGCACAAGGTTCATCATCAGTTTTTTCAACTGTAGTAAATAAAATAGCATCAAATAGTTCAACTATAGTTGCTGTTGGAAAAGGAGTAAATACTATAGCTTATTCAAAAGATCACGGTGAAACATTTACTGGATTAGGAACATTATATTTAACAATTGAAGGTTTTGCAGTAGAATGGTGTGGAACACATTTTATAGCAGGAGGAACAGGAAATGAAATGTTTAAATCAAAAGATGGTATAAATTGGACTGCAATAGCATCACCAGTTCTTCTTTCTACAAATGACATAACTTGGAATAAGAGTATTTATGGTTCATTGGTGCAGTTAAGAGAAGATTTAACAGAATTAGAAAATAAAATAGATGTATCTTATCGTTATGTAGATATAA
>TARA_B100001175_G_scaffold92161_1_pt1 | contig 10263 bp, 8 predicted proteins | sample TARA_B100001175 | Tara Oceans TARA_B100001175
GACAGGCAAATGTGCCTTGTTGACGCGACCTTCTTCAAGTGCAATCCCCAAATCTTTTCGCATCCAATCGACAGCAAACCCATAATCGAAAAAACTATCATTCATAGTTTTGTAACGGTTTTCCATTTGCCATGATTGCGCCGCACCTTTTGAAATGGTTTCAATTACCTTTTCCACGTCAAGACCAACTGCTTTCGCAAAATGAATACCTTCTGCCAAGCCTTGTACTGTTCCGGCAATACAAATTTGGTTAACCATTTTTGTCAATTGCCCATATCCAACCGGGCCCAGAAGCTTTATCATCTTAGCGTAATTATTAATAAGAGGTTTTGTCTTTTCGAAACTTTTTTTATCACCACCTACCATCACGGTTAGCACCCCATTTTCTGCTCCAGCCTGCCCTCCTGAGACTGGGGCATCAAGAAAAGCACATTCCTGTTTCTGTGCGACATCCGCAAGTTGAAGGGCGACTTTGGCCGATGCAGTGGTGTGATCTATAAACACCGTTCCGGGGCTCATCCCCGAAAAGGCACCATTATCTCCGATTGTGACTGAACGCAGATCATCGTCATTACCAACGCATGCAAAGATATAATCCGCCTTTTTTGCAGCTTCTGCAGGTGTTAACGCAAACTCACCACAGTATTCTTTTACCCATTTTTCAGCTTTTACAGTTGTGCGGTTATAGACTGTAACTTTGTGTCCGGCTTTGGCTAAAAATCCTGCCATGGGATAACCCATTACGCCGAGTCCAATGAATGCTGTTTTTTTTGACATATTTTCTTCTTTGTTCGTAAAAATTTGTTAATTAATGACGACCATAATTCAAGGTCATTGGAAAACTTAGTATTTTAATTCACTCTGGAAAGACTATTTGCAAATCAAACCTCGAAGGTTTTGTCAATCTATATGTCAAACCAATTTTTGCGATTTGATCTAGGACCAAAATTCTGGAATTGTATAAACTTTTATTAATAACTCTCAGTTTTATGAAAGCCTAGTTTCCTCGCTTTCACCACGTTCCTTTGTTTATTAACTTTAGATGCTTCACCTTATATTAATCACATATACTGTGAATCACCTCTATACTCTTCATACATAGTTTAGTTTGTGTTATCTTTTTTACAAGTCTGATATCATTTTCAATTTGTAATATTAACATATTTTCTCATTTTATCTGGACTTTTAGCAGTAATATTTCTTAGCCTTAGCGTTGAAGAAATTTGTAAATCTATTTTTTTAATTTATGACGTGATCTATCTTGATTAACGTATAAAATACTCCAAAGCTGTGAAGTTTTTTGTGAAACAAGAATTCTCGCAAAAGGTGCTAACTTGTTTTTTCATAATTTAGGTCAATTAGTTAAACGAACAATCTTATACACAATTTAGAATGAAAAAATAACGTGGATGCAGTTGCAGTGATTGTAGCGGCAGGTCGGGGAGTTCGTATGGGGGAGAAGTACAATAAATTGCTTCTTCCATTAGGAACAAGTACAATAATAGAGTGTAGCCTTGAGCCATTTTTAAAACACACTGGAATTCAGAAGATTTTTTTAACCGTTGCCTCTCAGGATCGTCGTTTTTTTGAAAGACTTATCCCTAAGGAAGTTATCTTGGTTGAAGGAGGAAAGCGTCGCCAAGATTCTGTTCATAATGCTTTACTGAGGATTGTTCAGGAAAAACCGGTCCCGGAAATTGTGTTGGTGCATGATGGAGCACGACCATTTTGCAGTGCTGCATTAATAGACAATATTTTGGCAGTTGTCCATCAACATGGAGCGGTTATCCCAGTATTACCAATTGTAGACACGATTCGAAGGGTTAAAAAAGAAAATACTGAAGTTTTTGATCGTACTGAATTATTTGCAGTGCAGACACCTCAGGGTTTTCATACTGAGGTATTAAAGGATGCTTCAATGCAGGCTGTTGCGAACAACTGGAACGTTACAGATGACGCGTCATTAGTAGAAAAAAATGGGGGCAGAGTTGCAACAGTAGAAGGTGAATTGCAAAACATCAAAATCACTACTCCTGAAGATTTGGAGTGGGCTGATTATGTTCTGAATTCAAAAAAATGTACTTAAATTAAAAGTATTTTAAAATACAAATACATGATTTACTTTAAAACCTTTAAATCGAAACCGTTCTGGAAACAACTATGTTTGTCCGGGTTAATTTTTCTGAGTCTTTTGCTGTTTCATTTTTGTCAATCGTTTGAGCTGCATGCGGCAAAAAAAAACAAAGGTTCCAAGGTTACTATAAACCTGCCTCAAACAATCATCCTCAAGGAATTCATCAAAATAATTTCGGAAAATACTGGAACCGTTTTTGTTTATGAAGAAAAGAATATGCGAGGTCAAATGTCAATCACGGCACCTCGTAATTTTAAAGTAACTCCTGAAGATGCTTTTTTCTTCTTTGAAAAGATTCTTGCCAGTCAGGGATTGGCAATGGTGCGTAAAAAAAATAGTAAAGTCGTGGAGATACTTCCTTCGGCAGATGCCCGATTTTCACGTTTGCCAATTTCAACTGACAGGAAAATAAGAGCAAAAAGTGGGAACTATGTTATGCGTCTGATCCCCATTTTTCATGCGGACCTCAAGGGTATACAGTCAACATTACAGCCAATTTTTTCAAAGACAGGAGTCCTGCTCGTTTATGAGCCAATGAACATGCTAATAGTAATAGATGTTGAATCTAACGTAAGCCGTATTGTGGAACTCATTAAAATGTTAGACACTTCTGCACCGGATGGTGTAGAACAGATCGTTACTTTACAGCAAATTATACACAACGATGTTACAGAAATTCACAAAACAGTTTCTGAACTATTTTCAAATTTAGTAAGAAACGGTAAACCGACTCAATTCAAGCTGCTGATTGAGACACGCTTGAATTCAATGTTTATCGTCGCAAACCGAGATACTACAAAAGAGATTATTGAATTAATTGACAAAGTTGATGTGCCGGTTGAAGGTGCAAAAACAACTATTCACGAACTCAAATATTCTGATGCAGCAAAGCTTGTTCCACTAATTACGACTGTTTTTCCCAAAACAACTTCAATCAAGATAGTACCCTTTGCGCCTTTTAATGCACTTATAATCATTGCTAACCCGGTAACAACTCGGCAAATCATTGATCTTGTAGATCAACTTGATATTCCGCGTGGGAACCGTCAAATAATGATGCATGAACTGCAATATGCTTCAGCCAAAACACTAGAGCCGTTGCTTTCAAAAATATTCGCTGATAAAGTGGTTGCCGGTAAAGGTGAAGGTGAAACTGCATCAGGCAGTCCGGTTAAAATAATTGCTGAACCGAGACTGAACGCGCTGATCATCATTGCGGATCGTTTAGCGACCGATAGAGTTCTTCAACTTATTTCAAAACTAGACACTGAGCAGGGAACTTCCGGAGAGACCCAACTAAAATTAATTCCGCTCAAAAACACTTCTGCCAAAAGGATGGCAAATTTGTTGACAAAAATATTCTCAGATCGTGTAGTTGACGGAAAAGGTGAAGGAAACGCTACAAAAGCAAGTTCGGTGAAAATTATTGAAGAGGAGCGTTTGAATTCTCTGATTATTATTGCGGGTAGGATTGAGATCGAGCGGATCCTCTCCCTGGTTAAGCAACTTGATATCTACCAGGATAGTGGAAAGATTCAAAGTAATTTTAAACTTTATCATCTACAGCACGCAGTCGCAAAAGATATGGCGGTTCTGCTCAAAGAAGTTACAGGGAAAATTACCGAGGTTGCGCGGAAGGATGAAAAACCATCAGTTGAAGCTAAAGCGCAGTCTAAAATAGAAGACTCAGGAACACGGTCTGAAATTTCAATCAGTGCGGATGAAGCGACGAACTCACTCTTGATTTTTGCTCCGGCTGATGCCTTCAATACTCTGGATAGAATTATAGTTGAGCTTGATGTGCCAAGAATGCAGGTCTACGTGGAAGCGCTTGTGATGGAAGTTTCTCTTTCAAAAAGTTTAGATTTAGGCATCAACTGGAAAGCCGCAGGGGCAACAAACAATAATAGAATAATTACTGGAGGGTTTCCAGAGGGTGGTGTTTTTACTGGGGCTGATAGTTCAGGTAACGTGGGAACTGGGCTAAGTGCTGCCGCAAGCTCTAATATAGGCGTGTTGAATGGTAATACAATCAGTATTGGTGGGCAAGAATTTTTTAGCTTCGGAGCATTTGTTAAAGCAGTCCAAAACAACAATGATGTAAATGTCCTCGCTAATCCGCAATTGATGATAATCAATAATCCACAGGAGGGTGATGTGCCAAACATTAATGTTGTCTCTATAGTACCAGTTTCACAAAAAACTGTTACCAGTGCGAGCAATATTAGCACAAAAGAATACCAATTTAAGGAAGTTGGTATCAAACTTGAAATTAAACCGCAGATTAGCGGAGAAAATAGTATCCGGCTTGATATTTCACAGGAGTCCAGTGATGTTGTAAACCCTGGGGTAGAAGCAATCACGATTTTTAAGCGTACAATAAAAACTTCCGTGATTGCGGAAGATGGTGAAATTATTGTACTTGGAGGCTTGATCAAGGAAAAAATTGCTCGTGACCATGATAAAATTCCAGGTTTTGGTGATTTACCTTTGCTTGGTTGGTTGTTTCGGAGCAAGCAAAATCAATTTGAAAAAATTAATCTTCTGATTTTTATACGTCCAAACATCATCCGGACAAAAGCAGATTTGAAAAGAGTTAATCAACGTGCCGGTTCCCGTTTCAAAAAAGCAAAAGAGCTTAACAAAATATCCGATCAAGTGCTGGAGGACATGGGGCTTCCTGAACTCTCTGAAAAAGGGGAGAGAGTCACGGAATAAAAATTGCCTAACCTGAGCTCATGGATGAGTATGGAAACTATGGAAATTCAACCAAAAGATATAGAGTTATCAACAATTTTCCCAGATCCTGGAAATCCTCTTGAAATCAAAATCCCCTTGTTTGAGGGGCCGCTTGATTTATTACTGCATCTTATACGCAAAAAAGAAGTTTCAATTGCGGAAGTCCGTCTTTCTGAATTAACTTCTTCCTATCTGGAATACTTGGAAAAATTGCAATCTATTAATCTTGATTTAGCAGGTGAGTTTTTAGAAATTGCGGCCATGCTGATTTTGATCAAGTCGCGAAGTTTACTTCCTAAGTCTCCAGTTGATATCGAAGAGATGGAGGAAGAAGATCCGGAAGAAATTCTGCGTCGCCGCTTACTGGAATATCAGCATTACAAGGACGCAGCATTTGAACTAAGTTCACTTGATATTTTGGGACGTGATTTTTTTCAACGTCCGGGAAATGTAGAGCTGGTGCGAGATGCCGAGGAAGCTAACCCTGAATATGAGGATGTATCAGTGTCAGCACTATTAGAAGCTTTTGAGCGTGTGATGAAGCGGATGCCTAAAATATCAAGGTTAGTAATTGAAGCGGAAACTATACGAATAGAAGATCGTATTGAAGAACTGATTGAAATTTTCGGTAGAAAGCAACTCTGTCTTTTTGAAGAGCTTTTTGAATATGACAAAGCTAAAATCTGGTTTATTGTAACATTCATGTCAATTCTGGAAATGGTACGTTTACGACTTATTACAATTGTGCAGATTGATCAGTTAGGAACAATTCACTGTTCTGCTCATGAAGATTTTGAAAAAAACAGTAGTGCTTGGTTTCATTTGCAAAACAGCAATGAAAGTGATAGGGAAGCCATGCTTAAAGCAAGTTAGTCAAATGTTTTAAGATTTTCCACCTGAATAATTGATCGGTTGTTCATAAAATATTTAAGTCTGAAACTTTTAGATTTTATACGTTGTTTTATTTTGTTTTATTTATTGAAACATCAAGGGCATGAATCATTCAATTTTAGTGATTCTTTTGCAAAAAATTTTGCTCCAAAAGAGGCGAACAATAAAAATCAAACCCCATTTCCCTCACAAACACAAAAAATGTTCAAGATGCCACAGTTGATACTAATATTTTTCGGCATTATAGTTCTGCTTTCGCCAAGTCTGTCTACTGCAATTCAGTCGCCAGGACTGAAAATCATAGCAATTGTACTTTCTAAAACCTGCCCCCTACCTGATGGACCGGATATGAGCTTTGATTCTCCAGATTCAATCCTTAAATCTGTAACTAATCCAGACTGTCCCAAACATGGTGATAAACAATTAATTCAAACTGCCATTGCTAATCAAGGGTCTGGACCAAAGCAGGTTGGTGTCGAAATTATAATCAAAGTGAACTCAAAGGAGTTAAAAACAAAGCGACACCGTAAAGTATACTCAATTCAAGCAGGTGATAAAGCAAGGGTACTACATGAAATCGCTTTAAAAAATACCGGTCTTTATCAAATTTCAGTCAGAATATGGGATACGAATTTCAAACGTATTATAGTAAATACTACCCCGGGAGGTGAACGCTATTTCTTCATTGCTTCACCACAGGATGTAGAAGTTGCTAAGACTCAACTTGCATCGGGAATTGTAGTTTCTGGGAAACGGATTATATCACCATTGAGATTTGATCCGCCGGATTTACGCTGGGAATCAGTACAAATTTTGCCGAAGCACGCTCTACGCGGAGAAAAGCTTAGATTACGTCTCAACTTAATGAATGGAGGAGGAGATATTGTCAAAGACATTGTAGCAAAGATTCAATATTACAATGTTAAACAACCGATGCGTAAAACTGTAATTGCCATGCCCACAACTCGTGTAATGGCGCCTGGAGAAGTAATAACATTTGACTTGGAGTACGTCCTTCCGGATGATCAACTTTTGGGGAATTACCAAATAATTGCAACAGTTGACCCTGAAAACGAACTTGAAGAACTGAAGGAAAATAATAATATTACTAAATCAAATGTAATTAAGCTTAGTGACATTAAGTTGCTTTTACCAACTGATAAATTTATCTTTGAAGAAAATGGTCTATTCTTGTTTCAGTGGGACAGTTTGGCCTACAGTGAGTTTAAAATTCAGGTTGGTGTAGATGAAAAATTTGAAGATACTGGATCATATTTTGACTTGCCTCAGGGGAACCGTTGGATTGCTGATAAGGAACTTGTTCCGCTTGCTGGCGAACTGCCTGGAATGGCGATGGGGTTAATGAGGTCAAAAGAGAAGAATCAACTCTATTGGAGGGTGATCGGAAGGCAGGCAAGCGGTCGCCAGGCAATTTCTGGTATTAACAGATTCAGAATAACGCCGGTTAGTTCTGATTCTTTCTAAATTTTTTAAACTTCTTAAGACACACACCAAATTCCATAGCTAATGTTTTTTAAGTTATTTCTCGCCTTTACCACTATTCCACTTGTTGAAATTTACCTGCTGATACATATAGGCTCAGTCTTCGGAGTATTTACTTCAATTGCATTGGTATTTTTTACTGGATTATTAGGTGCATATTTGGCCCGCATTCAGGGAATAAAAACCTTATTTAAAATACAAGAAAGTATAAAAGAAGGTCGTATGCCTTCAGGAGAACTGCTAGAAGCTCTGCTAATTGTAGCTGCAGGGATCGTACTCCTCACACCTGGGTTTCTAACGGACACTATAGGATTTCTGCTGCTGCTTCCGAATATAAGAGAAATTGTAAAATCATGGGTTCAGAGTAAGATTAAAAATCAATATATGTCAGAAAGGCCGGAAGATACGATTATAGAACAGTAGCAAATCTAGAGATTCTCTCCTTAAATAAACAAAACTGTTCAGAATCAAGCAAAAATATTTAGGCTGAAAATCTTGCTCTTTAATGGGTATCTGGTACTCTGTTTTCAAGGGGTGAGGAAATTATTTTAAATATAGATCACATCATATTTATAAATGGTGACACAATGTTGAATACAGCAAAACTTGAAGTTAATCAAAAATCTATAGAATTGCCACTTGTCAAGGGCAGTGAAGGTGAAATTGGCGTTGATATAAGTAAACTTCGTTCACAAACTAAAGCAATAACAATTGATCCAGGTTTTGTTAATACAGGATCCTGCGAAAGTAGTATCACATTCCTCGATGGAGAAAAAGGTGTCCTACGCTATCGAGGTTATCCAATCGAACAACTTGCGAGTGAATCCAATTTTTTAGAAGTTAGTTTTTTGTTGATTTATGGAGAATTACCAACAAATCATCAGTTGCACGATTTTGAAAAAAATGTTAAACGGCACACTCTATTGCACGAAGATGTACGCCATATTTATGAAGCCTTCCCTAAGGGTGCACATCCAATGGCAATTCTTTCGAGTATAGTCTGCGCGCTTTCCACCTTCTATCCTGATTTCAGTGCAACCGATAGTGATGCGGTTGATTTAGCGATTTGGCGTTTGATGGGTAAACTACCTACTATTGCTGCCTGGTCATACAAAAAAAATATTGGGCAGCCCTTTGTTTATCCGATTAACAAATTTACTTATGCCAAAAACTTCCTGAATATGTTGTTTGGAGTGCCTTCAACAAATTACGAAGTGCCACCCGAATTTGTTCAGGCTCTTAATGTGCTTTTCATTTTGCATGCAGATCACGAACAGAACTGCTCAACATCCACAGTCAGGTTAGTTGGTAGTAGTGAGGCGAACTTATTTGCATCAATCTCAACCGGAATTGCTGCACTTTGGGGACCTTTGCATGGCGGAGCAAATCAAGCTGTGTTGGAAATGCTGCAGCAAATTCATAATGATGGTGGAGACGTTCAAAAATTTGTAAAATTGGCTAAAGATAAAAGCTCTGGTTTCCGTTTGATGGGCTTCGGGCATCGTGTATACAAAAACTTTGATCCTCGTGCTACCATTCTAAAAGGTTACTGCGATAAAATATTGGGCCTACTTGGAGAAGCCGATCCATTGTTGGATATCGCCAAACAACTCGAGGAAGCAGCCCTTACGGATGAATATTTTATCGAGCGTAATCTATATCCAAATGTTGACTTCTACAGCGGGATTATTTACAAAGCATTGGGATTCCCGACAGACATGTTTACAGTCCTTTTTTCCCTAGGACGTTTACCGGGCTGGATAGCACATTGGTTGGAAATGCGTAACGGTGTTTCAAAGATTGGACGACCACGTCAGATTTATACAGGATATACAGAACGGAAATATGATTCTCTCAAAAATCGTGTCTGATTTGCACTCTCCTAAACAATAGACTCTTCTCATGCCAAATTTCTCAATGAGGGAGCAGCTTCTGATTGCTTTAATATTTCTGCTGATTATTCTGCTGGTAGGAGCATGGGGCATACACAAACTTAACATTCAAGAGAAAAACCTGCTTATACAAATTGAAAAGCAGGAACTTCAATTTAAGCGAATCCGATCGCTCTCTAGTGAATGGAATAAAATTCAGAGTAATCCTAACTCTCCTATTATGCTTCAGGATCTTAGTTCTTTCGTGGAAAACATAGCCCGCTCTCTTGAAATTCAGGACAATTTGCAACTTAATGTACTCAGCAATGTTCAAAAAGGAACTGAGGGAGTTAAGGTAGGGTTAGACAGACTTCAACTGGATCAGTTTTTGTCTATGCTATACAAGTTGGAAAATCATCGTCCTGTTTTACATACTTCACATTTGAAAATCAGTATCAGCCCTGGTATTAGGCAGATACGAACCTCGTTTCAAGTACACAAGCAACTAGGAGGGTGAGACAAATGAGGATTTTAAAGAGTTTATTGACAATTTTAATGGGCCTGATGCTAATTGCTTTGCTAATCTTTTGGGGATTTAAAGAAAATTTTCCCGGTAAATCTATCTCGAATGCGCTTCAGTTACGTTTGACAACACAAACAGGGATTCCGTTCGAGGTTGAAGCTGTAGAGTTAAGGTGGCTAAAATTCATTACTCCAGAAATAGCTTTGAGCACACCTGAATGGTTGGTAGAAACTCCGGATGCAAGGCAGCTTATACTTGAGAATGTAGAGATGCCTTTATTGCCGCTGCTAATTTCTGGCAAAGCATTAATACATAGTAAACTTCATGGGGGTAAAGCCGAGATTTTTACTGAGTTGCTAACTTGGGAGATGCTCGATATTTCTCTTACAGGTGTTAAACTTGAACAAATACCACTGGTTACAGCACTATCATATGCCTCAGTATCTGGTAGTCTGGACATGTCTTATCAGATAGAAAATTTTAGTGCCCTGTACAATAAACAAGCCCGGTTTCCAGAAGGGAATCTGGTAGGTCAACTTAGGAACTCTCAAATTCTTTTTTCTGGTGGAGCGTCAATGCTTAATTTACCAATCCCGGGACTT
>TARA_B100001175_G_scaffold102614_1_pt1 | contig 10252 bp, 11 predicted proteins | sample TARA_B100001175 | Tara Oceans TARA_B100001175
TGGATTCCCGAAATGATTTTTGGACATTTACGCACTTCTACAAATTATAATAAAGATGAAAAAAAAATAGTAGGGGGTAAAAACGGTTTCGGGTTCAAACTTGTTCTTATTTGGTCTTCATATGGTTATATTGAAACCGTCGATCATACTCGTGGTCTAAAATATTGCCAAGAATTCAAAAATAATTTGGATGAAATTTGTAAACCAAAAATAACTAAATCTTCAGCAAAGCCTTATACCAAAGTTGTTTTCAAACCTGATTATCAAAGACTTCAATTTGATAATGGTCTCACTTCCGATATGATGTGTTTGTTAAAAAAACGTGTATTTGATATTGGAGCCGTTACAGATCATTCTTCTAAAAAAATAAAAGTAACTTTTAATGATGAAATTGTTCCCGTAAAGAATTTCCAACAATATATTGATTTGTATGTAGGAACCAAGGACAAAGAAGGAGGAAAACGTGTGTATGAGTCTTCAAGTGAACGTTGGGAATACGGCGTTGCACTATCTCCTACACATGAATTCATTCAAGTATCATTTGTGAATGGTATATGTACTTTCAAAGGTGGAAAACATGTGGACTACATTATGGGTCAAATAACTCGTAAATTGTGTGATTATATTGAAAAAAAGAAAAAAGTTAGAGTAAATCCAAGTTCTATTAAAGAACAACTAGTATTATTTTTGAGATGTGATATTGAGAATCCTTCTTTCGATAGTCAAACAAAAGATTATATGAATACACCTTCCAGTAAATTCGGTTCTACATGTAGTGTGTCTGACAGTTTCGTTGAAAAAATAGCAAAAATGGGCGTTATGGATATAGCGTGTAGTTTAACTGAAGCCAAAGACAATAAACTTGCCAAGAAAACAGACGGTTCAAAAACAAAATCAGTTCGAGGAATTGCTAATTTCATAGACGCTAATAAAAGTGGAACGTCTAATTCTAAAGACTGTATATTGATTTTGTGTGAGGGATTAAGTGCTATGTCAGGTATTGTTTCAGGATTGTCGAGTGATGATCGTGACAATATTGGTATATATCCTTTAAAAGGGAAACTTTTGAATGTTCGAGGAGAGGTTTCAAAAAAGATTGCTGAAAATAAGGAAATTGGAGATATCAAAAAAATTCTTGGATTGGAGAGTGGAAAGGTTTACGATAATATCGAAACTGTACATTCATGTTTGAGATACGGAAAGATCATGGTAATGACTGATCAAGATTTAGATGGAAGTCATATTAAAGGTCTTTGTATTAATCTATTTCACAGTGAATGGGAAGATCTTATTAAAATACCTGGTTTCATTAGCTTTATGAACACTCCTATTTTACGAGCCAAAAAAGGAAATCAAACATTATTATTTTACAACGATGGAGAATATTTGGAATGGAAACAGCAATTGGATCCTAATGAATTGTCAAGATGGACAATAAAGTATTTTAAGGGATTAGGTACTTCAACGGCTAGTGAGTTTAAAGAATATTTTGCAAATAAGAAAATTGTGGATTTTGTACATAATGGTAGAATTAGCGATGATACTATTGATAAGATATTTAATAAAAAGCGTCCGGATGATCGTAAGACTTGGTTGGAAAACTACAATAAATTATCATATTTAGATACGAATAGACCTGAAGTTCCATATGAAGAATTTATTGATAAAGAAATGATTCATTTCAGTTCTTACGATTGTGCTCGTTCTATTCCAAATGCTATTGATGGTTTGAAAATATCTTTACGTAAAATATTGTATGCTGCATTTAAAAGAAAACTTACATCAGAAATTAAGGTGGCTCAGTTTTCGGGATATGTTTCAGAGCATTCGTCATACCATCATGGTGAAGCATCTTTGAATGGTGCAATTGTAAATATGGCGCAAACTTATGTCGGTTCAAACAATATTAATTTGTTGGAGCCTAATGGTCAGTTTGGTTCACGACTTCAAGGTGGTGACGATAGTGCTTCAGAGAGATATATATTTACATTATTGAATCCTCTTACACGATATCTATTTCCTGAAGCAGACGATGCAATTTTAAATTATGTAGATGATGATGGAACTATTGTTGAACCAGAACATTATATTCCTATTATTCCATTTTCATTAATAAATGGAATTTCTGGAATTGGTACTGGATTTTCGTGTTCAATTCCTTCATTCAATCCTGTAACTATTATACAATATTTGAAAAATAAATTAAACAGTCGTTCTAATGACATGATAGAGTTTGTACCTTATTATGAAGGTTTCAAAGGAACTGTTTCTAAAATTCCAGATGAATCAAAATATTTAATAAAGGGTGTGTATGAGAAAATTGGCGAAGATAAGATTAGAATAACTGAACTACCAATTGGAACTTGGACGATGCCATATACAAATATGTTAGAACAACTTATGGATGGTGCAACAGATAAATCTGGAAAGAAAATTACACCAATCATTAAAGACATGGTATCATTTTCAACAGAAGTGAATGTAGATTTTACAATAACATTTCCTCGAGGTAAATTACAAGAACTTGAAAAGAAACCACTTGATGCAAATGGAGTGAATGGTATCGAAAAAACTTTGAAATTGGCTACTACAGTAAGTACTACAAATATGCATATGTTTGATGAAGATTCCAAATTGCACAAGTACACTAATGTAGAAGAAATCATTGATGGATTTACAAGAGTTAGATTGGATAAATATGAAAAGCGAAAAGCCGCACAATTGAGGACTATGCGTGAAAAATTGGTAAAATTATCAAACAAAGCCAAATATATTAAACAAACACTAAATGGTAATATAGATTTACGACGCAAGACTTCACAACAAATAACTGAAATGTTAGAATCTATGGAGTTTGTAAAATTAGATGGTGATTATAAATATTTGATTAAGATGCCGATGGATTCCGTTTCAGAAGAAAATGTTGTAAAAATAATGGAAGACAAGGAAAATATGACAAAAGATTTAGATGAACTATCAAAAACAAGTGTTGAAACTATTTGGTTACGTGAACTGGATATGTTGGAAGAACAATATGGAAACTACAAGAAAAGACGTGAAGATTTACAAAAAGAAAAACCTCAAGGTGGAGGTTCTAAAAAATCTACTTCTAAAACTCCAAAAACAAAAAAGTAAATTACTATTTAACAAACATATAACCAAAAAGGTATTTTAGACATTAGTATAAATATTTTTTATTGATACTAATTAGAAAAATGGTTTCAATTCAAGTTGTTTGTATTGTCTATCATGATGTAATGGATGATCCATAGGAGTTACTAAAGTGCTTTGATCTTTAATATATTTCATATATCCAACAGCTTCTTTATATACAGTAGGTACTACATAATCCCATACAAGTTTATTTAGACGAGATACTTGTTCCTTAATTTCAGTTGGTTTATGTTCAGCATATTGTAAATAAGTGCTACGCATAACAATTTTTAATTGATCCAAATTTTGTGGTGGAATAACAATTTCTTTGTTGGACATTTCATATACACCAGCACGTAAACCATTTTGAAGAATCTGAATATTTTCCTTTGAAAAGAATACGTTGGATAAAACGTTTTCTTCCCAATCATTACCGGCTAATGCTGAAAAATAAGTAGTGGATTTATTTTTGATACCAATACGTTCTTGCATTTTAAAAACGGCATCAGGGTCCTTTTGTTCCATTATATTAACACGTCCATTGTAATAATCTTCTGTAAGTATTTTTTGAGAATATTCTTTTTCAAATGCGGTTTGACTATCTTTTTGCATATTATGGTATGATATACTTTGTATGTAGAAATAATTGTAGAATTTTTTACATGAACCAATTAATCAAAATACAAAAAATAAAATAAACACCTAAAATATATCAAACACCATATTATGGATTCATTTTATAAGATCATTATTATGATTTTTCTTGTTTTAGCGGCAGTTTCTTGGTACACAGATTGTTATTCTCGAAAACCGACTGTAGGAGAAGTTTCATCGATTTTAATGAATGAAATGGAAAATTTAGCCAAATAATGGAAATAAAATCATCTTATATAATAAAATCATAACTTATAATATATGGACTTTTATTTCACAGTATCAATTATTGCAGTAATAATATTAATCATTTTATTAACTACTATTGGATTATTGGTAAAAAATAGTGATTATAGTGGAAAATTTCCACCACATGCAGGACAATGTCCTGATTATTGGGAAGTTGATGGATCTTTATGTATTGTTCCTGTAGATGATAAAGCCTTGAATTCTGGAAGACAACCATATGCAAATCCAAATGGATTCGAATATATTGATTATAATGGTAAAAAAGCCATCGATTTTAGTAATACATTATGGACAAAAGATTTATTACCAGACGATGTTAAAAATAATTGTGGACTGACCGCTTGGGCTAATTTAAACAATATATTATGGGATGGAGTAGCTAATTCTACTTTATGTGCTTCGACTATTAATGAATATTCGGAAAAATATACACATGATCCATCAGCATAAAGAAACGTTTTTTGTATAGGCTATGTATATACAAAAAACATGAAAACATTCCATATTATTATTATATCAGTAGCAAGTTTAGTATTAATTGCAACATCATTACTTATGTATAGCCAATATGGTAATAAAAATCCATTTTTTCCACCTGTGTCAGTAAATTGTCCAGATTATTGGAAACTTAATTCTAATAGAAAATGTGTTATCCCAAATGATGGAACTAATATGGGAAATATTAAAGGAAATCAAATATATGAATATCAAATGATCAATAAACAAAAAGTATATAGTCTTTTGCCTAAAATGTATAATAAAATCAAAAAAAAAGAAGAATCAGGAAATCCATATGATGAAAATTTAGGATATTATACAAAAGATTTCCCACATGGATATGATGAAAATAATCCACAAAAAAATGTAGTGGACTTTAATCATGTAGATTGGAATATATATGGTTCAGGATTATGCGAAAAACAAAAATGGGCAAATGTGCATAATATTGCTTGGGATGGAGTTTCTAATTTTAATCACTGTAAACCACCTGATGTAAATAAATAAATGTAATTATTTTATTTGAACAACATAAGATTTAAGTACACCTAAATAAATAGCATCATCAAATTTAGATGAATATTCCTTCTTTCTAGTAACTTCAGTTACTTCCACTTTTTCATTTTTTTCATTTAAATAAATCATAGAAGAATTACCTATCTTTCCTTCTTCATACATAGAAGTTAAAACTTTTTTTTGCTTATTAGAAAACCAACCATGCATAATATCCATACCTTTTATAGTACTATATAAATTGTTATTTTTATATAGTATTTTTAATATTTTGGTTCTCAAATACTATTTTGGTTCTCAAATTCCTAAAATAAATTTGTCTGAAAAAAAACAAGAAATGAAAACCTAAAAATAAAATGTGATTTTTTATACACAAATTTTATTTAGGAATTTGAGAACCCAAATGGCATTTGAGAACCTAGACATATAAAATGTTTGAAAAACCCCCTAAAAATGCTTAATTTTTGTAACTTTAGATATTTTGAGAACCATTTTGTTGAAGATTATTTACAAAATCTTCTAATTCATCTTTCATTACATTATTTTTAGGAGGAACTTCACAAGTTTCCATTTGTTCAATAATTTTCTTATATTTTTCTGTTTGAAAATTAATTAGGTCTTTAGTTGTTTCTTTTGAGTAAGTCATTTTTAAATAGTCCCATAATCGATGAAATGAATATATTAAAAATATAGATATCAAAATATTTAATAATAATTTAGACCACATTAAAACCGTATATAGTATGATACATAATTACTGTTTTTTTATTTTACGAATTCAAAAACATTAGAAAATAATATAGAAAATACTCATTATAATAAAATATAATTTGATATGCCTATTATTTTAATTATAAATAAGTTAGGAAAAGTAAAAGAATTAAATGTAAAAAAATTTGAAGAAAGTGAATTATTTAAAAAAGCTGGATTTAAAAATTCTGATGGATTTGAAAGACATCAACAATGGGATATTGAATTAAATAATGAAAAATTATCAATAAGTGTGTATGGTAAGACTAATGGAAGAGCTGGTCAAGAAAATAAATATGAAATGCCACCACCTATAGATAATACATTATTTTTCGGTAGTTTAGTATTAGTTTGTATGGATGAAAATGATAATGCCATTTCAATCGAATCTAAAAAGTGGGAAAAGATTTACGAAACATTATATGGTGGTTTTGAAGATATTGGTTCAAGTGAAGACGACGAAGATTCTGAGTTGGAAGATGAAGATGAACTTTTACCAAAAACAAAATCAGGATATGCAAAAGATGGATTTATTGTAGATGATGAAGATGAAGATGATGCAGATTATGATCAAGAAGATTCTGAAGAAGATGAAAACCCAAAGAGAAAAAAACGTGCATCATCTAATCCTACAATTGGAAAAATCCAAAAAAGTAGATCACAAAAAAAATCGGTTTTTGATAAAATTGAAATACCAACTTCTATACCAACAACAAATTCAATTATTAGAGATGGAGAATTAACAGAAGAAGAATATGTTTAACCGAAGGTTATAAACCGAAGGTTATTTGCATAAAAAATTGATTATAAAAATAATATAAATATAATTCGAATATATTGATATTATTTAGTTAATATGGTTTTAATTGATAATCCTGAAAAGTTTCGTTTGAATGTGGTTTCAAAATTATCAAAAATGTTGGATAATATAAATAAAAAATCAAAAAAACAGACAACAATAGATAATGAAAATAATTGTAAAATTATGCGTAATATAGAAACAAGTATATTTAATTATTCAATAAAAGAATCTCGTAGTAAGGAAATAATTGTTAAATGGGATAATCCTATGTTTGTTCAAATATATTTAGATAGATTACGTACTATTTATATGAATATGAAGAATGAAGATTTTTTGGATCAGTTAAAGACCGGTGAAGTAAGTCCAAAAAATTTAGAATCTATGACACATCAAGAAATGAATCCTAAAAGATGGTCAGAATTGATTGAAATGAAAATAAAACGTAATGAATCACGATATGATAATAAAGCAGTAGCTTCTACAGATATGTTTACTTGTAGAAAATGTAAATCAAAAAAATGTACCTATTATGAAATGCAAACACGAAGTGCCGATGAACCATCCACTATTTTTGTAACATGTTTAGATTGTGGTAAAAACTGGAAATCTTAAATATTAAAAAATTGATTAAAATAAAAAGTAAATAGAAATATCAATATATCATAATAGAATATATTAATAATGGCTGATTTTGAAGATGAAGTAATAAGTGATGTTGAATCTGAAGGATCTGTAATATCAGAAGAAGATAGTAATAAGAAAGGTGAATTTAAATTAAAAAATAAAAAACATGACGAAGAAGAAGATGATGAAAAAGAAGACGATGAAAAAGATGAAAAAGAAGAAGATGATGATGAAGATGATGATGAAGAGGATGATTTATCAGAATTAGATAAAGATGAAGAGAAAAATGACGATGAATCTATTGTTTATGATATTGATGAATTGGGTGAACATGATAATTTTGATATAAATTTAGATGAAGATGATGACGATGATGACGATGATGATCAAGATTATTTAAAAAAATTCGATGAAAATCTTCAACAAAATATAATTCAAGAACATCATCCTGAATTACGTGCTCAAAATTATGAAGAAATTGAAGCATTATGTACTATTGTAAAAGATTCAAAAGGAAATATTGTAGATCCTTTACATAAAACAATACCATTTATTTCTAAATATGAAAAAGCACGTGTTTTAGGAGAAAGAGCAAAACAATTAGACTCTGGAGCAAACTCATTTATTGAAGATTTAGATCCTACAATAATTGATGGGTATATGATTGCTTTAAAAGAATTTGAAGAAAAAAAAATTCCGTTTATCATACAAAGACCTTTACCTAATGGAGTATGTGAATATTGGAGACTAAAAGATTTAGATGTTCTTTCATAAATGTAAATATTTATAAGTTGTATATTTTTATTGTTTATCACTTGTTTTCCAAAAGGTATCACACTTTACACATAAATAAACGTATTTCATGTTAGCGTCATCATATCTTAAATAAATAACTTCGGGTTTTGTCTCTGATTTACTGTTCGTAGTACAATCTTTATTTGGACATTTTACATTCTGAATACGAGGTAATGTAGGATCATATTTAGTATATTTATTAATAATATGACTAAATTGTTGTTCTTCAGTTTTAAAATGATTCTCTAAAACTACTTGTCCTTCAGGATCAGTAATGATTTCATTCGTTCCACATTGACGACAAAAGTATGTAAGTTTATTTGTATCTTCTGCGTCAATTCCAATATAAAGCATATTATCACATTCATTACAAAATTTCATTTACTAAATATAGAATAATAGTTGATATTATTCTATATTGTTTGTGTTTTTAGAATCAATTTTTTATTATTTATGCTATTTTAGTTACTCTTAAATGTGTACAATCGGATGCATGATAAACGTTTAATGTGCCACTATCCACATTGTAATAAAAATAATCATTTATATCTGCAGCATACCAAGTATATGTAAGTAATGCACCAGTATCATTCTTCCATGAGTGAATATCCATATTGTATTGATTATCTTGACTATATGGTGCATTTGTTTTAAATTTAATACGTCCACTAAAAGTATGTGAATTTCTACCAAATATATACATATCAACTATATATATTCCACCTCCTTCCTTTGCAAAAAATGCCCCGTTAGTCGAATTCCAACTATTATGTGTTGTATTCCATTTATTTATTGTATCAAAATATTTATTAAGACTTTGACCACCTAAATATGGGTTGCCGAAGCTACCGGCACCTATTCTACCATTTGCACCATATGATTGATCTCCACCAGTAGCAGAATATATAGACCACATAGGCTGATTTGGAGATTTAATTTGTTTATAAAAAGTAATTTCGTCACTTTCTAATTTTATTACATCTATATTATTTACGCGTGCTCCTACACTTTGGCCAAGTGGTGCATTAATTAAAACAGCATTAGATGAATTAGATTGCAACCAAGCATATGCATCAGCTGTTCCTACAAGATCTTTATGTATAATTCCAGGATGAGTAGTACCATATATATATCCAAAAGAAAGGTCATCTACACATCCATGATCTGCAACTACTTGTTGTGTTGTATTACCTAAAAATATTTTGTTATCAGAAGTAGATATTGTTCCACTACCAATTGCTGCTGAATTATTATATGACCCAGTTGAAGCATTTGATCCTATTGCAAAACTATTTGTTCCAGTAGCATATGAATTACTACCGATCGAAAAAGTATTTCCATAAGTAGGTTGTTGACTAATTTGATTATTATAACTTGTATCAAATATATTCTGTTTATTATCTAAAATATTCAAACTATTATCTAAAATATTCAAACTAACATCATGTATATTCAAACTAGCATCTACTATAGATTTTTGTAAATTAAAACTTGTGTCTAAAATATTGAAACTACTATCTAAAACATTAAAACTACTATCTAAAATATTAAAACTAACATCTTGTTGATTAAAACTAGCATCTACAATTGAGTTTTGTAAATTAAAACTTAAATCTAATTTATTTGAAGCTGTTTCTAAATGACTATAACCACCATTTAAAGTATTTAAAGTAGTATTATGAAAATTTAAACTAGCATCAATTGATTCTATAATATTTGGTATAATACTACTATATGTAAGTTCTTTTGGATTAGAATTTCGATTATACAATAAAACATGTGATGGAACATTATTTTGGTTTTCTTCTCTTATAGAAGAAATTGAAAGTTTACCAGTAATAGAAGTTTCTGTTTCTGTAGTTTCATCATTACTTCCAATAGAACATCCAATAGAAATTGCATTTAATCCAGAACTATATGCACCACTTCCTAAATTAGTTGAAGTATTTGATATTTTAAATAATGATCCTTCTTTATTTTCTATAACCACATTATCAGCATTTGTTGATATTATTAAATCGTTATCATTTGACATTCTATATTTATTAATTATAATTTAAATATAGAATCTAAAGTATTTTTGTAATTCTAAGACAAGTATGCCCACCGTTGTTCAAATAGCACGTTAGAGGTATGTTGCTGGGACCATATGTTGTACTAACATAAAAAAATATGTACTTTCCAGCAGTTGCATACCAAGTCATTCTATGTAAA
>TARA_B100001175_G_scaffold306973_1_pt1 | contig 10242 bp, 9 predicted proteins | sample TARA_B100001175 | Tara Oceans TARA_B100001175
GTCCAAAAATCAGACTTGCTTCTTTTGGGGATTCGCCTGTTCTTTTGTCGGAAGATTCTGAGATTAAAGTTCAAATTGGAAATTCCTCAAGCGATAGTCAAGTTATTCAGGTCGATTACGAAAATTTATTTGATGATGTCGAGTTAGGTGATCGTCTTATCGTAGGTGATGGCCGGGGAGTCATTCAGGTTGAAGAAAGGCATGATACTTATTTAGATGCACGTGTAATACATGGCGGTGTAATGAGTGGACGGCCAGGTCTTTACATACCTGCTAGCCGCTTGTCGATTTCCGCTCCGACAGACTGGGACCTGCAGGCACTTGAAAGGTTTTTAGATGTTAATGTAGACATGGTAGCGCTATCGTTTGTGCGCTCTGCTTCTGATTTAGCGAAACTCTCATTAGATCCACATCCACATGGACCTTTAGTAGTAGCGAAGATCGAAACTCGAGATGCTGTTGAAGATCTTTCTGAAATTATTGAAGCTTCTGGCGCTGTGATGGTAGCGCGGGGTGACCTCGGTAATGAGTGGCCCATTCAGGAACTTCCCATTCTTCAAAAAGAAATAATTCGTAAGTGCATAGCTTTTGGACGTCCAGCTATCACAGCTACTCAGATGTTGGAGTCAATGATTATTGCACCTGATCCCACGCGCGCTGAGGTTTCGGATGTAGCGAATGCGGTTTGGGATGGAACAAGTGCTCTAATGCTTTCAGGGGAGACAGCAGTAGGGGCGGACCCGGTTAACGCCCTGGAAACGATGTCACGAGTAGCAGAGAGGGCTGATGATGTATTCGATCATCGCTCATGGGGCGAAGAGTTGTCCGAAATGAGGATGACAGACACCGATGACCCGAATACGTCTGTTACTGATGCGATGACTCAGGCAACTTATAGGGCAGTTACTGAATTAGGAGTGGAAACGATTCTTTGCATATCAGGAACAGGTTTCACTGTCCGATCGATGGCACGATTTAGACCCACTGCACGAATAATCGGTTTAACTTCAGAAACGAGAACAGTAGGACAACTATCGCTTAGCTGGGGGACAGAAGCTATGCACCTTAAGGAGGGTGGAGACATCGAATCTAGGATTAACGCTGCGTTGCGAATGGTTAGAGATGAGGTGGGTTTAAAAGCAGGTCAACTTATAGCCGTTTTAGCTGGTACTAATGCTGACGCCCGAGCAACCAACGTTTTGAGAATTGAACAAATTCCCCACGGTTAAAATTTAAAATTCGTCGCAGAACGGATTTTTGCTTGATGGAATATGAAGTTTCTGCCCAAATATCTTACAGTCGCAAGTATTTATACATTCTGATAAATCAGCTCTTTCACTCCACACGCCAAATGCAAGAGCAAAAATAATTACAATAAAAGCAAATTTGACTAGAAGCTTACTTATGAATCGAAGAACTAAAAATAAAAGTATTCCTAGAATCACTAATACAACGATGCCCAAATTTTCAATAATTTCTGGTGAGATCCAATCAGGAAGTGAGTTTTTAGAAGCAATTTCTTGAAGCGTTTCAGACACATAGGAAGACTAGTCAGACTCAGTTGAAGATAAGTGGAGGGGTATCGAAAATAAGAAAATTAAAAGCGTTAACCTTCAAGATTAAATAGAGTGAAAAATAATGGAAGAAAATTTTATTACTGGTTTCGGAGGGGCTGTATTAGCGGGCGGACAAAGCAAAAGAATGGGCTTTGATAAAGCTCTATTGGACATTAATGGCAAACCGCTTATTGCTAAAGTTGCCCAGGCGTTAAATGAAGCTGGATTAATTAATTTGCAAATCGTTGGGGGGAATAGCAAAGAGTTTTTGTCTCTTGGCTATGAATGCTTACCTGATGAATATCCAGGAGAAGGTCCACTAGGAGGAATAATCACAGCTCTCAATCATTTTAGGAATGAGGGCAAAAAGCATGTCATGATAGTTGCTTGTGATTTACCAAATATTTCAAAAAATCTTATTAGAGAGATGCTTCTAAAATCACTTAGAGAACCGAAATCGATAGTAGTGCCGGTAGTAGAGGAGCATTTGCAGTGGATGCATGCTTTATGGCCAACAGATGTTTTGCCCACGCTGCTAAAATCTTTTTCAAACAGTGTAAGAGCCCCATGGAGAGCTACTAAAGAATTGCAACTTTTGAAAATTGAAGGAATCGACCCCAAAGTTTTATTTGATATCGATCAACCTGAAGATCTAAAAAAAGTTTTGGACCCTGACTTTTTGAAAGGAGGATTCAACTGAAAACGAAAAGTGAAGAATTTCAGTTTATTGATTCAAAGAGTGGCCTAGAAAAGCTGCTTGCCGAGATTGCAAGTGAAAAAGTTTTGGCTATTGATACTGAATTTCATCGAGAAGGAACTTACTTTCCGAAGGTGGCCTTGATACAAATTGCCTGGGGTGAAGAGAATGTTGCTTTACTGGATCCACTGTCTTGCGACTTGCTTTCAATTTCTGAGCTTTTTGAAAGTGAAATAAAATTTGTGATGCACGCTGCTTCACAAGATTTGGAAGTTTTTTCACGAGTTTGTGGGAGTGTCCCAACGAAATTATTTGACACCCAGATAGCTGCTGGTTTCTTAGGTCTGTCGACTCCTTCATTAGGTATTTTACATCAACAGTATTTAGGCATAGATCTTCCAAAAGAAGACAGAATGACCAATTGGTTGTCGCGTCCTTTAACTGAGAGACAGAAATCTTATGCCGCATCAGATGTTAGACATTTAATTGAAATTTATAATTTTCAACTCAATCGCTTGAATGAGCTAGATCGCTTTTCTTGGGTGGAAGATGAGTGCAGATTGTTTCTCGATAGAGAGTCTGTTCGTCGTTCACCTGATGAAGCATGGAAAAAGATAAAAGATTTGAGGCGTTTGAAAGGTAAATCAAAAGATGTGGCGCGATCAATCGCAAAATGGCGTGAAATTGAAGCAGCACGGTTAGATATACCGGTCAGGCGAGTTTTGTCAGATTTGGCAATTATTTCTATATCTCAACAAATTCCAAGATCTATACAAGAACTTGAAAAAGTTAGAGGACTTGAAAAACAAAAAATTAAAAATGGAACAGCACAATCAATTTTGGAAGTGATATCAAAAGCTCCTACTTTTCCTGAAGAAAGTAAAAGTGAAGAGATCAAATCAAAAAATGTAGATATTAGAGCCGCTGTCGCTTTGGTAACTGCTTATATATATCAACTGGCGCGTGATGTGGAAATTGACCCTTCTTTACTAGGAACGCGAAATGATATTGAAGCTTTAATAAGTGGTGATACGAATTCTAAGCTCGCTAAAGGATGGAGAGGTAAGGTTGTAGGTGAGGTGGTTGAAAATATTCTGGGTGGTAAGGTTTCATTGGTTTTTGATGGTGGAAATAGAATATTACTAGAGCCCCGAAATTAGAGAAAAAGTGACACATTTGATCTTCAGTATTCGCTAAGATTGCTTTTTGTTGAACTGTAAGTGGAGGTTTCACGTTGAAAAAAGGACGGCATCGTCGTTTTGAAGAAGCGAGAGCTTTAAAACGTAACCAAGAAATGGATTTTGACTCAATTTTAGAGAGTCTTGATAACGAAGACGAATCTGAAATAGAAGACGCGGGGCATTCACCTGCATTCGACGCTTGGGCGTCAGATTTTGAAGATCAAGAGAATACTCCTGAAGAAGAAAAGAGCAACTAAGCTCCTGTCTCTTCTAGGATTTCATCAAGTTTCAAAATATCGTCTGCCCGTAATACTCCTATAAATGAACCCGCAGGGTCTGTTACGGCGAGGATGTCCGTATGTGCGCTTTCCATTGCGGCAATTGCGTCTCTTAAAGACCATGAAGGCATAGCAGCAGGAAGCTCGGTCTGAACCAGATCTAAAATCTTGACTTTGTCCCAGTCGTTTCGTTCAATACTTGAAATATCACTCAGGCTTATAATTCCCAGATACTTTTCTTTGTCTACTACCGGAACCGACAGTTCACGTCTTCCTAAAACGTGGGAATAAACAAATTCTGACACTGAGGCATCAGGTGGAACAGTTAAAACATCTGTTGTTAAGGCAGAAGTTACCGGCAGGGTAAAGCGCCTCTCAAGATGACCTAAACGCACGCTATGTTGATGTTCAGCAACAGAAGACTTTCCGGCAACAAGCTGACTGACAGCTGCGGCAATCAAAGCTGGGACAACGAAAGTTCCGGCTGTTGATTCTGCAACAAACATCACAGCAGAAATCGGCGCCCTGTAACCGGCTCCCAAAAAAGCAGCAAGCCCGAGGGTGGGGTACAACCCTGGCCTATCTGATCCTATTAGTTCGCCTGTAAATTGGCCTAAAATAACTCCTTGCGCAGCTAATGGAATGAATAGTCCTCCGACACCACCTGCAGCTAAAGTCACAAGTGTTGCTGAGATTCTAAGGCCGAACAGTAAAGCTATTAAACCCAGTCCGTTTTCTGGCGATACAACCCATTCCATTGCTTCTATCCCTGGACCTATTGTTAATGGAGAACCAAACGCTGCGTCAGCAGAAATGGCGAGAGCAGCTAAAAGAAGTCCTCCGATAACAACTCTTGGAACAAAGGTAGTTTTCCGTGATTGAGCTTTTGACCACCTTACTAACCAAGCCATTGAACGTCCTCCTAGGCCTGCTAGAACACCTAAGAGAAGAGCGCCGAATAAATCACCCGTTTCAACACCTACGAATAAATCAGCAAGTTTTGAAGCATCAAACCAGGCCATACTTTCGTCCGACCCAACTTGAACACTTTTGAAGTCAATACCTATTCGGTACTCGGGGTCATTTAAGAAAGGTATAACAGGTTTGGTGCCAACAAGATTTATATAAGTGACGTAACTCGTAGCAGCAGCGAAAAGAGACGGAAGTAAAGCTCTTCTGTTCACGTCATCTCGATAGGGGGCTTCGAGAGCAAATAGAACACCAGTTGCTGGGGCTTTGAAAACAGCTGCAACACCGGCAGCAGCACCCGCAGTAAGTAAAACTTGAATATCTTCTCGTCTTAGCCAATTTTTGAAACGTTCTGCAAGGGTAATACCTGTCGTTGCTCCTGCATAAATAGATGGTCCTTCCAATCCCAATGAGCCACCTAATCCAATAGTTGCTACTCCAGCCAAAAGTTTTACAGGTAAGTCCCTTAGTGGAAGTCGAGGTTTTCTTTCATGGAATGCTTTTACAAATTCATCGGAGGTGCCTCCACCTGAATTGTTTCCTAAAAAACGAATAATTGAGACGGCTAATAGCAGGCCTATACCGGGAGCCAAAGCTATCTGCCATAATGGACGGGTAGAAATTTCCGCCAATAGAATATCATCTGTTAGTATTTCGAAACCCGCTATTAGAAATGCGACTATGAATCCAGTTGCTATTGACAAAAGGAGAACCGGGCTATTTCCCGTTGGTAGTAGTTTTTTGAGTTTCTCCATTAGACCATTCATACAGGTACTCAGCGTTTGATCCTCATCTGTGAGAAGATTGACTTGAATTCTTAAAAATAAGAGGCAGAATTAGGTATGAGAAAAAGGCATCAGAAACTCAAAGATCCTCTTCTTAAGGCACTAATAAGAGCTTTGGACGAAAACAGAGTGACGGACGGTGCTTCCGCTAGGCGGATATACAGCAAAGATGGTTCAGTTATGGAAGGCGGTCGCGCAGGCATTATATGTTTTCCAGAGGACACTTCAGAAGTAGCGGCATGCGTTTCGATTGCTAAGGAGTTTGACCGAGAGTTTGTAACACGAGGAGCTGGAACAGGTTTGGCTGGGGGGTCTGTTCCGTGTAATGACCCAATAATGATAGTCACGACGCGGATGAATAAAATTATCGACGTTGATTTGAAAAAGAGAATTGCTTGGGTTCAACCAGGGGTGGTGAATTTAGATTTATCGAATTCTTTAAAAGGAACCGGTTTGCACTTCGCTCCCGACCCTTCGAGTCAACAAGCATGCACAATAGGGGGGAATGTTGCTAACAATTCAGGAGGGCCCCACTGTCTAGCCTATGGGGTTACTAATTCACACGTAGCAGCTTTAGAAGTAGTACTTCCTGACGCTTCGATTGTTCAATTGGGCACCATCGAAGGTGAGGCTGGGGGTTATGACCTAAGAGGTGTTTTTGTTGGGGGAGAAGGGACCTTAGGTGTGGCGACGCTAATAGCAGTTCGGTTGACTGAGGATCCACCAGAAATTGCGACCCTACTTCTCGATTTTTCGAAAATAACTGATGCTGCTGAGACTGTCAGTCAGATAATTGCTAATGGTGTATTACCAGCGGCTCTGGAGCTTATGGATAGAAATGTTGTAGCGGCAGTTGAACCTTTCGCTAAGGCTGGGTATCCCTTGGATGCTGAGGCGGTATTGATAGCTGAAGTAGATGGATTACCCGAAGGTGTTTCTCATGAAGTGAACATAATTTCTGAGATAGCAAAAAATAATGGAGTTAGGGAAGTCCGAATGGCTGCTAATGAAGAAGAAAGAGAACGCATCTGGAAGGGAAGAAAGAGTGCTTTTGGAGCAATTGCTAAAATACAACCTGATTATTACTTGCATGACACAGTAATTCCGAGAGGACGATTGGCTGAAGTTATTCAAAAGGTCTACGAAATAGCGGAAAAGTATGGCCTGACGGTAATGAATGTTTTCCATGCGGGAGATGGAAACTTACACCCACTGTTGGTTTTCGATGCGCGACTGCCCGGAACTCTGGAAAAAGTGCAACGGGCTGGTGAAGAAATAGTACAAATTTCACTTGAAGTTGGAGGTGTTCTTTCTGGAGAACATGGGATAGGACTAGAGAAACAAAGATTCATGTCACAGCAATTTTCTGAGCGTGACTTAGAGGCACAAGACGCACTCCGTCGTTCTTTCGATCCGGAAAATCGTTCAAATCCCCACAAGGTTCTTCCGACTGGTAGTTCCTGTGGGGAAATGAGTTCTTTAAATGAAATTCCAGAAGGTGTCTGGATATGAAAACTATGGACGAGTTCACTGAAGAGGTAGGTGATACTTCTTTTGTCTCAGTACGCGGTGGTGGAACGCGTTGGGGTCTTGGTGGTTCATTAACGGAGGGAACAAATGAAGTTGAGGCGCCAAAAGGTGTAATAAATTTTAAACCTGAAGAAATGATTGTTAGGGCAGGTGCTGGTACAAAATTAAGCACCTTGCAGAACGAGTTGAATGACTTGAAGCAAGAGGTTGCTCTTGCGGGTTTTCCAGACTCAACCGTAGGCGGAAGTCTCGCAGTTGGTTCAAGCAGTCATAGGAGAGCACGAATCGGTGCTGCAAGTGATGTTCTATTGCAAGCCGATTGTGTGGGTGCTGACGGTGAGCAATTTGTAGCAGGAGGCCCAACCGTAAAGAATGTTACTGGCTATGACATTTGCAGACTGCTGGTTTCTTCTCTAGGCACTCTTGCTTTAATGGGAGTAGTAACTTTACGGACTCGACCCAAACCTGAAATGGGAGTTTGGTTAAAAGGTGAACTTCTTCTTGAAGAAATCCTAAGATATTGTTATCGGCCGGCTAGTGTTTTGCATGACGGTCATAACACTTTTGTACTGATCGAAGGTTATGAAAAAGATCTCCAAAAAGAAAGTGCCTCTTTGGAGAAACTCGGTATGTCAGTTATGGAAATTGATCCAATTATTCCACCTCTGGTAAAAGGAGTACTCCAAGAAAATTTGAGTGACGGATTCTTAGACCTTCAAACTGGTGCTGTTTATTCAAATACTCCTCAAGAGAAAATTGAAATATCAGAAGGGGTGAAACTGCTTTCGGACCGAATAAAGAATAATTTCGACCCGACGGGTAGATTAAACCCGGGTAGGAGACCGTATTAGTATGAATACAGACGGGGAGATGATTTGAAAGAAGAGTTACTTCTTTTGGACCCCGAAGCACTTAATGCTTGCGTTTCTTGTGGTTTATGTCTGCCTCATTGCCCCACTTACCGTGTGACTGGCGACGAGAGGATGTCGCCGAGAGGAAGAATTGCATTGATGCGTTCAGTTGGAACGAATGAATTCGATCCTACGGCAGAATGGATTCATTCGATGGACACTTGTGTTCAGTGTCGAGGATGCGAAACTGCATGTCCTTCGTCAGTTCCCTTTGGAGATTTGATAGGTGATACCAAAAAAGCATTATCAGGTATAAGAAAATTACCGTTAGCGGTTAGAGGTGGACTTTTTATTCTTGACAAACCACTGTTACTTGCAGGAGTTACTTTTTTCATTGGAAGTTTGCAAAAATTAGGCTTTCTAAGAAACTCATCTTACATCCCTGCAGATGTACCACTCTTTCGACGTGGCATCAAGACCGATCACTCCTCGGATGACCCTGTTCTTTTCACGGGCTGTGTGATGGAGGCTTGGACTCCATGGGTTCACAGCGCAGCAATTAAAACACTTAATTTTTTTGGTGTGAATGTTTCCTTATCGGGGAAAAAAGTTGGTTGTTGTGGAGCTTTGCACGAGCATTCAGGTTTGAGGTCGGTTTCAGAACGAATAGCCGAAAAAGTAGTTGAAGGAATACCCGGAAAGGGACCTATTTTAGTTAATTCGGCAGGGTGCGGAGCGATGATGAAAGAGTACGGAAAGTTGTTGAAAACAGATGAGGCAAAGAAATTTTCAGAACGCGTATTTGATGTGCACGAATGGATAGCAAAGAATCACGAACTGCCTGACAAGATTGAAAAAAAAGAACACCTCGTTGTCCAAGACCCTTGTCATCTTAGACATGCTCAAAAGTCCCATCAATTTGTGAGAGAAGTATTGTCTCCTTTTGCTGAATTAATCGAATTACCAGATGAAGGGCTTTGCTGTGGTGCAGGTGGAGCATTTTCTGTTTCACAAAAACAACTCTCGACTGAAATCCGCGGACTTAAGAGCAAAGCATTAGTTGAAGCAATGGGGGAAGGAGAAAAATTAAGAGTTGTTAGCGCTAATCCTGGGTGTGTCACCCACCTTCAAGCCGAAGGTTTTGAACTCAAACACCCCCTGGAAGTGGTAGCAGAGTATGTGGAGGAAATGAACGGAACCAACGAAACGAATAAATTTTGATGAGTAATGAAATAGAAGAAATAAGATCACAAATTGACGGTCTAGTTGAAAAAGTAGCAGATCTTGCTATGCAAGATCTAAGAGACACAATTAGCGCAGGTGAAGAGAAGTCATCCTTTAAAGAAAAGCAACTTGTACGCGTTAGGAGATCTTTAGAAAAGGCGTCTCATCTTCTTTTGGGTTTAGAGGAGTGAGGTTAGGCATTGACTACCGGTAAAAGTAGGCGACCTTTTCCTTTTACTTCCAATACTCGGTTTGATTCCAAAGTTCCGTAAAGAGTATTTCGTTGCACCAACTTTCTCCCCAAAGGAGATACAAGATTTTCGAAGTCAGACTTTTTAACCATTTGACCATGTTGGGCTCCCGCTGCTCGAGAGATATTTTCATCAATTAATGTGCCACCCAGGTCGTTCACCCCTGCTTTAAGCAACTGGCGAACTCCTTCAAAACCTATTTTTACCCATGAAGCTTGAATGTTAGGAATTATTTTGTTGTAAGCAATTCTTGCGACAGCATGCAACAAAAGAGTTTCCCGGAAAGTAGGTCCGCGTCTAGATTTTCTCTGTAGATAAATTGGAGATGCCATATGCACAAATGGCAAACCAACAAATTCGGTAAAACCGCCAGTTTCTTTCTGTAAGTCGCGACAAAGGAGTAGATGCTTAACCCAGTGCTTAGGATGCTCAATTGAACCAAACATCATTGTTACGTTAGACCTAAGACCTATTTTATGAGCAGTGCGATGAACTTCTAACCATTCTTCAGTGTTGATCTTGTCGGGGCACAAGTCTTTACGGATTTCGTCATCTAAAATTTCAGCGGCTGTCCCAGGTAGAGAGGCGAGGCCTGCCTCCATTAAGCGTTTCAAGTAAGACTCCAGTGGTTCGTCCAAACGTCTGGCTCCTTCAAGAACTTCGAGAGCTGTAAATCCGTGGATATGAATATCGGGAACAGCATCACGAACTGCTTTTGCTACTTCTATGTAGTAGTTGCCATCAAAATTTGGGTGAATTCCTCCTTGAAGACAAACTTCTGTAGCGCCTGCGCGTGCTGCTTCGGCAACACGCGCAGCTATTTCGTCCATTTCAAGTAAATAAGGTGTACCCCGAAGATTCAGTGACAATGGTCCTTTTGAGAAGCCACAAAAACGACATTTGAAAGTGCAGACATTCGT
>TARA_B100001175_G_scaffold59056_1_pt1 | contig 10234 bp, 9 predicted proteins | sample TARA_B100001175 | Tara Oceans TARA_B100001175
CTCTTTTTACATAAGATTCAAAGTTATATGTAATAAATTTAAACTTTGGATCTTATGAATTCGTCTAATTGTTGTTTGGTTAGAGCCCCAATCTCAGTCCCAGTATTTTCTCCGTTTGCAAATATCATTAATGTTGGAATAGATCTAATGCCATATTCTGCTGCTGTTTCTCTATTTGCGTCAACATCCATCTTACAGACTTTTATAACATCCTTGAATTCTTCTGCAGCTTCCTCAACAAGTGGAGCAAGCTGTTTGCAAGGACCACACCATTCAGCCCAAAAGTCTACTAAAACTGGTGTTTCAGAATTTATAACTTCATTTGTAAAGTCATCTTTACCTTGCACTTCTTTAACATTACTCATTTGTTTTGTATCTCCTTGGATATTTCTTTGGCAGCATATGTAAGAATTGCATCTGCTCCTGCTCTTTTTATACTTACGAGGGATTCTAACATAACCTCTGAGTCAAGCCAGCCCTGACTAATTGCTAATTTTAGCATGCTATATTCACCACTCACTTGATATGCAAAAGTTGGTATTTTAAAACTATCTTTTATAAGATGAATGATGTCCAGATATGGCATTGCCGGCTTAATCATAACAATATCTGCGCCCTCATTTATGTCCATAGCAACCTCCTGAAGAGCCTCTTGCTTATTATTTGCAGACATTTGATATGAGGATTTAGACGAATTGCCTATATTTGAAGAAGATCCAACAGCATCTCTGAATGGTCCATAAAATTTAGAACTAAATTTAGCTGCATAAGATAATAGGATTGTATTTTTAAAATTATTTTTTTCGAAAGCTTGTCTTATGTATCCAATTCTTCCATCCATCATGTCAGAAGGAGCAATTATATCAGCGCCTGATTCCGCCAAAATTAAAGATTGCTCTATCAATAATTTAATTGTTTCATCATTATCAACTTCACCATCAATAATAATGCCATCATGGCCATGATCCGTATATGGATCAAGAGCCACGTCAGCTATTAGAACAATATCAGGAAATTGTTTTTTAATAGCCTCGATGGATGTTGATATAAAATTATTATTTTTTATCGCTTCGCTGCCTTTGTTATCTTTATTTTTGGGATCAATAACGGGGAATACAGCTATAGAATTTACTCCTGATGACGTAATATCTTCAATTTCTTTAAGCGCTTCATCAACTCCGTATCTAAAAATATTAGGCATTGATTCTATACTCTCAATTCCACTTAAGTTTTCTTTAATGAAAATTGGTTGTATTAAATCATTTTGAGTTAAGGTTGTTTCAGCAACTAAATCAATAAGATTTGTATTCCTTCTTAATCTTCTCAATCTGGTATTTGGAAATTTTCTATCAATAAACATTTTAATCAGTGATAGCTCCTAAGCTTGCAGAGCCAACACTTTTTGCATACTTTGATAAAACTCCTTTTTTTGGCATCTTTATAGGTGACTGCCAAGCCAAACGTCTCTTTTCAATTTCATCATCATCAACTTTTAAAGTTAATTGATCATTTTTTGCATCTATTAAAATTAAATCTCCATCTTCAACTAATGCCAGTGGACCTCCATCAGCTGCCTCAGGTGAAATATGGCCTACAACAAATCCATGAGTTCCTCCAGAAAATCTTCCATCAGTGATGAATGCAACTTTATCTCCTAAACCAAGACCCATAATTGCAGAAGTTGGTTTAAGCATTTCTCTCATACCTGGGCCTCCTTTTGGACCCTCATACCTTATTACAACAACATCACCTTCTTTAATTTGATTATTTAATATTGCATCAACTCCCTCTTCTTCTGAATCAAATACTTTAGCTTTTCCTTCAAAAGAAGTTCCTTCTTTGCCTGTAATTTTTGCTACAGCTCCTTGATCAGCTAAGTTTCCATACAGAACTCTCAAATGACTATCTCCCTTTACAGGACTATCGAAACTCTTAATGATTTCATTATTTTTATAGGGTTGAACTTCTTCAAGGTTGTCTTTTAGAGTTTTACCAGTAACAGTAATGCAGTTTCCATTCATAAGCCCTTTCTCTATTAAAGTTTTCATCAATGGTTGAATTCCGCCATTGGCATTAAGTTCTGACATATAGTGACTTCCAAATGGTTTAAGGTCAGCTAACACAGGTGTTTTTTTACCAATTCTAGTAAAGTCATCTAAGCAAAGTTCTACTCCAATAGAATGAGCCATAGCTAATAAATGAAGTACTGCGTTTGTAGAACCTCCCAGGGCAATAACAATAGTTATAGCATTTTCAAAAGCCTCTTTAGTCATGATATCAGATGGCTTGATGTCATTTTCAAGCAAGTTCATTATTGCTTTTCCAGCATCAATGCAATCTTGATTTTTGGATGATGAAGTTGCATCTTGACTACTACTTCCAGGCAAACTCATGCCCAATGCTTCAATTGCAGAAGCCATTGTGTTGGCAGTATACATGCCGCCACAAGACCCTGGCCCTTCGACTGAAATTTCTTCAAAATGTATTAATTCTTCCTGGCTAATTTTACCCTTAGAGTATTCTCCAACTTTTTCTGAAACAGTTACATAATCTGTATTCTCTTTACTTGGTTTGATAGAGCCTCCGTAAATAAATATTGATGGTCTATTAAGACGAGCTATTCCAATCAAACAACCTGGCATATTCTTGTCACATCCACCAATGGTGATTAACCCATCATAACCAAGGCAGCCAACAACTGTTTCAATAGAATCTGCAATTACTTCTCTTGAAACCAATGAATATTTCATGCCTTGCGTGCCCATAGAAATGCCATCTGAAACTGTAATAGTGTTGAAAAGAATTCCCTTACCATCGGAAGAATTAACGGAATCCTCAACTATTTCTGAAAGTTTATTTAAATGCATATTGCATGGAGTAACCTTTGCTCCTGTTGAGGCGATGCCTACAAAAGGTTTTGAAAAATCTTTAGTCGTGAAACCAACACCACGAAGCATAGAACGAGATGCAGCCTGATTTGGTCCATCAACCAATTCTTTTGAATATTTTCTAGAGCTCATTTTAATGTCATTTTCTCAATCGGATGCGTATCTTAACGCAGCCGAGAGTAATTTTTTAGTATATTTTTCTTTTGGGTAGTCAAAAACTTCTTTTGAAAGTCCAGATTCTACTATTTTTCCATCTTTCATAACAAAAATGTAATCTGACATTGATCTTATAACTTTTAAATCATGGCTGATAAATAGATAAGTTAATTTATATTCCTCTTGAATATCTTTCAAAAGATTAATTACCTGAATTTGTATCGATCTGTCCAATGCTGAAGTTGGTTCATCTAAGATCATGAATGCTGGATTCATTATCAGCGACCTTGCAATTGCTATTCTTTGTCTTTGTCCGCCAGAAAATTCATGAGGATATTTATTTTTTGCACTAAGCTCAATACCTACATCAGAAAGAACTTTATCTATCCTGTTTTGTATTTCATGACTTTTTAGTTTGAAGTGAACACCAAGACCCTCTCCAACAATTTCACCAACTGTCATCCGAGGAGATAAAGAGCCATATGGGTCTTGAAACACTATTTGAATATGTTTTTTAATCTCTTTAGAAGAGTCTTTAATTTCTTTACCATTAAATTTTATCTTCCCTTCAAAATTAGTAAGGTTTGCGATTGCTTTTCCTAGTGTGGACTTTCCTGATCCTGATTCACCAACCAAACCTATAGTAGTATTCTTATAAATATTTAATGAGGTGTCTTTAACAGCATGAAATCTGTTTTTTTTAAAAAGATTTATATTTGGCATATCATAAAAAACATTCAAGTTCTCAATCTCAATAAGAGGCTCTTCGTTATTATTTATATCTTGCTTTGGTTGTGGTTCGGCGCTCAATAATTTTTGTGTATAGCTATGTTGAGGATTTTCAAATACATCATTTGTATTTCCACTTTCCACAATCTTGCCACTCTGCATTACACAAACTTGATCTGAAAATTCCTTAACTAGACCGAGGTCATGTGTAATGAATAAGATAGACATCCCCAATTCTTCTTTTAGTTTTGACATTAAGTCAAGAATTTGAGCTTGTATTGTCACATCTAATGCAGTTGTTGGCTCATCAGCAATTAATAACTTTGGTTTGTTTACCAGTGCCATTGCTATCATGATTCTTTGCCTCTGACCACCTGATAACTCGTGCGGATATGAACTAAATCTTCTTTCGACGTCATCTATTTCAACTAGTTTCATTAATTCTATTGCTTCATCTTTAGCTTCTTTTTTTGAAGCATTTGTATGCAAAAGAACCGATTCTGTTATCTGATTGCCAACCTTATGATATGGATTAAGTGATGTCATTGGTTCTTGAAAAACCATTGATATGATATTTCCTCGAATTGATAATAGTTCTTTTTTGGAAGCACTAATAATTTCTTTTTGATTAAAGTGGATAGAGGATGCATCTCCATAGGTTGCTTGTGGCATTGGTAGCAGCTGCATAATCGACATTGCAGTAACTGACTTACCTGATCCTGACTCACCTACAAGTGCAAGAGTTTTATTTGTTTCAATATCAAAACTTATATCATCAACAGCCCTAAAAGAACCATCTCTAACTCTAAAATCAATACTCAAATTTTTTACTTCAACAATGTTTTTCATAGTATTTTTTTATATTCTGATAAAAAATCATTAACTGCTTTTCTCGCAGCTTTTAAACGAGTCATTGATGCAAAGCCATGGAACAATGACGGATAATGTAATTGTTTCACAAAAGTACCATTTTTATGAAGCAAAAAAGCATAATTTTCTGCTTCATCTGATAGTGGATCAAAACCAGCTGTTACTATGATTGTTTTTGGTAAATTAGTTTTTTCTTTGTATTGCATCAAATTAAAGGTGTTAGTATCGTTATCTTTAATATTTGACCGAAACTTTTCCCAAAACCAATGCATTGCTTTTTTTGTAAGTAAATAGTTCTCTTTGAATAATTCATGTGACTCATAATCACAGCTTGGATCACACATAGGATATATCAAAAATTGACTATGAACATTTACTGTATTTTCATTTGCTAATTGATGAGTTATTGAAGCAGCAAGATGTGCTCCTGCGCTATCGCCACATAAACTTATATTATTGATACTGATTCCAGTCTGTACTAGCCATTGAATAGCAGCCATACCTTCATTGAGTTGAGTAGGAAACTTATGCTCAGGTGACAAAGAATAATCTAAGGAATAGATCTTTGTTCTAAGTTTCTCTGCAAAATATGCAACCGTTGGATCATGTGTTTCAATTGAATTTAGAACATATCCACCTCCATGAAAAAATAATATTATATTTTCATTATCAGTTTGGTAAGGTATATATTCTCTAATTTTAATGTTTTTATCTTTTCCTATTTGATGGTCTATTTTTTGAATTTTCTTTTTAATATTCTTAAATAATCTTAAATTTCTTCTTTTTTGTTCAATTAAATTTCTTATCTCAGGAATATTTTCATTTGATACCTCGTGGATATTAAATTTCGGTATCAAGGACAGGAAAAATTTAGATTGAATATCAAAAATAAAATTTCTCTTAACATCTTTATTAAAAATGCTAATTAAGCTTAAAAACCAAACTGGAATTAAGAAAAAAATATTTATAAAAAAATTTCTAAGCATATTCACATAATTATAAGTAAAGTATGACTTCACTTTATATTTGGTGAAGTTTATCCTACATATTAATGAAAAAGATATTATTAATAATAATTGCGGTTATATCTAGCATTGAAGTACTAGCTGATCAAAATAATCTATTTTCTAAAAAAAATAATCAAATTCTTCCAGCGGAAGAAGCTTTTGGCTTTAACTTAAAAAAAATGAATCAAAACATTATTGCTACTTGGGAAATCAAAGATGGTAATTATTTATATCTTCAATCTGTGCTTGTTAAAATAGGTGATAACGAGGTTAAGTATAAAGTGATAAAAGGAGATGCTTTGGATTATGAAGATGAGTTTTTTGGAGAAACAGAAATAATCAAAAATATATTAGAGATTGAATTTAAAAATGATGTTTTAGATATGGAAGCAAAGATATATTACCAAGGCTGTTCAGAAAAAGGATTTTGCTATCCGATACAGGAAGTAAAAATATAATAAAATCTTATAAAATACAGTAAAATCGTTTAAAATCTGTAATATGAAAATATTAGTCTTAAATGGTCCTAATCTTAATTTGCTTGGCTTGAGAGAAGAAAGTATTTATGGATCTGATTCACTTAGTGACGTTGAAGATAAACTCAAAGAGATTGCAAACAAATCTAACTGCGAGATAGGTTTTTACCAAAGCAATGCTGAACATGAATTAATTGATGCAATTCACAATGCTTATCGTGATAAAACTGATGCAATTATTTTTAACCCAGCTGGATATACTCATACTAGTGTTGCTTTAAGAGATGCTCTTTTAGCCGTTAAAATTCCTTTTTTAGAAGTTCATATCTCAGATATAGAATCAAGAGAAGAATTTCGACAAAAATCCTATTTTACCGATATTGCTGAAAAAACTATAAGCGGTAAAGGGACTAAGGGATACGAAATGGCATTAGATGAGGCATTAAATATTAAAGGATAAAATTATGGATATAAGAAAAATTAAAACGCTGATTGAAATGTTAGAAGAATCAACTTTGAAAGAAATTGAAGTAAGTCAAGGAGATGAATCTGTAAGAATTTCAAAACAAACAAATGATGTTAGTATCACTGAACAAAATAATTCAAATGACTCTTCAGATCGATTCAAAACAAACGACTAACAACTTCTGACAAATTTAAAAACAAAAATGAGTTCAAACTATAATCCAAAATTAATTGAAGAAACTATTCAAAAAAACTGGGATAAAGAAAATAGATACGTTTCTAAGTTAGACGATAGAGAAAAATATTATTGTTTATCGATGTTTCCATACCCTTCTGGGAAACTGCATATGGGTCACGTTAGAAACTATACGATTGGGGATGTGATTTCTAGATATAAAAGAATGAAAAATTTTAATGTATTTCAACCTATGGGATGGGATGCATTTGGATTACCTGCAGAAAATGCCGCTATTGCTAATAAAGTAAGTCCTAAAGAATGGACAAAACAAAACATTGAGAATATGAAGAGTCAGCTGAAATCTCTTGGATTTAGTTATGACTGGACCAAGGAACTTAGAACGTGTGAATCAAGTTACTATAAATGGGAACAGCTTATATTTAAGAAATTTTATGAAGCTGGTTTAGTTTATCGAAAGAAGTCTATGGTTAATTGGGATCCTGTTGACGAAACGGTCTTAGCAAATGAACAGGTTATTGATGGCAAGGGATGGAGATCTGGTGCACAAGTAGAAATAAAAGAAATTGATCAATGGTTTATAAAAATAACTAATTACGCAGAAGAACTTCTTAACTCATTGGATGATTTAGATTGGCCAGAGAATGTAAAAATAATGCAAAAAAACTGGATTGGTAAATCTAGAGGTGCAGAAATTAAATATCAAATTGATAGCTCTGAAAGTTATTTGACAACATTCTCAACAAGACCAGACACAATCTTTGGTGTGTCATTTTTAGCAATATCACCAAATCATCCACTGGCAATTGAATTGGCTGGAAGTAATGACGGCATTGCAGAATTTCTTGAAAAATGTAAAGAAGTTAAAGCAGCGGAAGCTGATATAGCCCAAGCAGAAAAATTGGGAATAGATACTAATATAAAAGTTATTCATCCTTTAACTGGTAAGCAATTACCAGTTTGGATTGGAAACTTCGTCTTATTAGATTATGGAACAGGAGTGGTTATGGGAGTGCCTGCCCATGACACCAGAGATCATGAGTTTGCATCAAAATATGGTCTTGATATAAATCAGGTTATTAAAACAGAAAGTGATGAACTGCCTATCCTTGAAAAGGGCGATCTTATAAACTCAGATAACTTCAATGGCATGGAATCAGATGCAGCGACCAAAGAAATAATAAATGAACTTATAAAATTAAAATTAGGTGAAGAGTTAATTCAATTTAGACTGAGAGATTGGGGAGTAAGCAGACAAAGATATTGGGGTTGCCCAATACCTGTAACTTACAAAAATGGAGTGCCAACTGTTGTAGATGAAAAAGACATGCCCATTAAACTCCCAGAATTAGAAGAAAACTCGCCGCCTATTCCATTGAGTCAGAATAAAAATTTTATAACAATTGATGAAAAGACTTTAAGGGAAAGTGATACCTTTGATACTTTCATGGATTCATCTTGGTACTATGCAAGATTTACATCAGCTGATAATAGCAAAGATGTTTTCGATGAAAATACAAAATATTGGCTACCAGTAGATCTTTATGTTGGTGGTATAGAACATGCTATTTTACATTTATTGTATTCTAGATTTTTTCATAAGGCGCTGCGAGACATAGGGTTGGTTGAGGGTGATGAACCATTTAAGAGATTGCTTACCCAGGGGATGGTTTTAAAGGACGGTGCAAAGATGTCAAAATCAAAAGGCAATACTGTAGATCCACAATCATACATTGAGAAATATGGCGCAGATACGGTAAGACTATATATGATGTTCACTGCTCCTCCAGAACAAAGTCTTGAATGGAGTGAATCGTCGGTTGAAGGTGCATCAAGATTTCTAAAAAAAATATGGAATTTAGTCGAAGGAAGAAAATATAATAAACTTAATGATCAAATTAAATTTTCTAAAGATGAGCTCGCGCTTAGAAGGAAATCTCATTCAACTCTAAAGAAAGTAGAAAAAGATTACGATGTAAGGTTTGCTTTTAATACTGCAATAGCAGCAATCATGGAATTATTAAATTTTATTCCAGAAAGTTACAAAAGTGATAATGCATCAGACACAGAAAAATATTGTCTAGATGAAGCAATATTATTTATATTGCAGATGCTCTCACCAATTGCTCCACACATTTGTGAATATCTATGGAAAAGCTTTTACGGTTTAGAGTCATGTATTGAGTCATCATGGCCAGAAATAAATGAGGCATTATTGAAAGTCGAAGATTTTGAACTAATTATCCAGGTCAATGGCAAAGTAAGAGGAAAGATTAAAATAGATAAAAATATTGATCAAATGGAAATTGAAAAAATAGCGCTTAACGTTGAGAATGTAAAAAACTATATAAGTTCTTCAAAAATAAAAAAAGCCATATACATCAAAGATAGGCTTATTAATTTTGTAATTTAGGCTCTAAATCTTTATTTCTTAGATTCTTGTTATAAGATAACAAAATGATACAAAAGATTAAATTTAGCTTTCTAGTAATAGCAATAATTGTTATTCAAAGTTGTGCTGTAAATCAATATCAACAAATAAAAACAGAAAAAAACTACTTCGTAACTTTTAGTTCTGATATACCCAAATTATTTCAAACTAGAGTTAATTCATCTTTGAAATCAAAAGAAAATGCATCCAAAGATAATATTATTAATATTAATATTAGTAGCTTCATGTTCAATAAGTATGATGTATATTCTGGAAGTTCTTTGAGGGCACTTGAAAGCGAAGTGAAATCTTCCATGAAAATATCAATTAATCAAAATGACAATACTAGAAATAAAATGCTAATGAGTATGAAGAGATTTAGCTCTATAGAGTTAAATCCAATTGCAGAAGAACAAATGATAAGTTTTATTAAAGATGAAATGTTAGATGATCTTTATAATCAAGTGATTTTAGAGGTGAGTTTAATTGATATGTGAGGCCACATCTCTAACGAAATACATAGATAAGTCTCCTAGATTATTCTTTATATTTGGGCCTGAAATCATTCTAAAAAATACTTCTATAGATCAAATTAATGAGTTTTATAAAAAAAATGGATTTACCGAAAAAAAAGCTATATTTGAAAAAGATTTTAAAGATATTGAAAGAATATTAATCGAGAATGCCGGCGGGTCATTATTTGGATCAAAAACTATAATTGAGATATTTCATAATGGAGGGAAGATCCCAAAAGAAATAACAAATATTTTTGAAATTCCAAATATAAATAAAATGGAAAACATAGTTATTATCATAAGGTCTGCTTTAGAAAAAATTAACCAAGCAACTAAATGGGTTAAAAAAATGAATGACATTTCGTTAATAGTTCAATGTGCGAAATTAAAACCTTATGAAGAAAAGGTTTGGGTGAAAGGTAAATTAACATTTATGAATGAAGAAGATGCTAAAAATTATACTGATAGAATTACAGATATGTTTTCTGGTAATTTAGTTGC
>TARA_B100001175_G_scaffold108145_1_pt1 | contig 10227 bp, 11 predicted proteins | sample TARA_B100001175 | Tara Oceans TARA_B100001175
CCTTATCAGTCTGACCTACAACAACAGCATATGTATTTGATGTGTCGTTCTTCTTGTCTCTCACAATCAACTTCAAATCTGTACCATTTGCTTCCAGACATAGATCTGGTAAACTATAAACATTAGATGCTTTCTTGATACGAGTCCACTGGTTTAGTGTCACTTCAAATGTTGCTGCAACCTCTGGCATCTCAATAGATTTCTCAGGAGGTGCTACGATCAAACTTGGATCACAATAGAAATACTTTACCTTAGTGTGACCATCATTGATACCAAGATAAGTATCTGCTGTAAAGTCAAACTCAGGATCCTCATATATCTGAGCACTCAGTCCACCTAGGAACTGACCTAGATCATACAGAGCAAAATCTCTAGGAAATGATTCTGGAACCTTTGCTTCTGCAAGGATATTCTTCATGCCAGATATTGTACGAAGAGTGTTACCCTCCTTGACATAAAGAGATTGATTGATCTCACAAAAATTGCGTAAGATCGTTTTGGTGTTTTCAGATAGTTTCATAATTAAGTGTTTAGTTACCTGTCGTAGTCTACAGAAAAGGCAGTTGCTCCAGTTTGACTTTGTTGATGTTTTGCTGTCTTGTCATTGAAGTGCAACAACAGTATACCATAATGTATGATCTTTAGTATATCCTTACGTGAAGTACCTTTACGATCATAACGTGAGGCATACTTGAGAACATTACTTCTACAGAATGCTTCTGCATCACCTACAGAATCTATAAGGTCTAGAGTCTGTACGTTTCCTACAGAGTAATGTCCTGTGTATGTTTGAGTGATATAAGATCCAACTTCTTTTAGGATCTCTGTTTCTGAATACTTTTCCATATGTGTTTGTTTAGGTTCCTCAATAGTAACTCTGTCTAGAGCATCCAAATCGCTTATAGACATTTCTCCTCTTTCATAAAGTTCGTCATAAAGTAAGCTCCAAGCATTAACCATAGTTGAATAAAAAATCATTGACGAGAGAATCTGCTTTCTCTTGTCCAAACTTACCCTTTAGATACGGACCTACAGGATCAAGTTTTATCATGTACCTATCGAAGTCTGAGTAGACACTTGTGTCTTCACCAGTAGGTCTCTCTAATTCTAACATACTTTTGAAAGTAGTCAAGTACTTTTCAAACATAGGTAGATGCTCATCAACTTCATCCATGTTACATTTGACAACGTAAATGTTTTCTGAGAAGTGATTGCCTGGTTCAAAGAATCTAATGTTACCTTCTTGTTTTGGTAATCCATCTACAGAGAACAGATAGTTTTCTGTTGGATGTTGGAAGTCAAATACAATGATAACTCTTTTCTCAGTGAACCCCATCAGATCCATACCGAAACAAGGAAGGTTACTTCCAGTCTTAGGATATATGATGTTGTTGTAGATACTTGTCTTAGGACTAAAGATATCTACTTCTCTTGACTTTATAATGTCAGGACTAGTGTATGTCCTTGCTATAAGAGAAGTACCTTTTGATTCCCAGTTCGCCCAATCTTCCCCATATCTTAGATTGGGGAAGGTGCGAAACAGTATTGATTTATAATTATTCCACAGATGCATTTTTGAACTCCACGTCAGCGTCTACTTTGTCATACAACTCAAGGAATGACTGCTTCGTCTCATCATCAAAACGATTCAAGCAGAATGAGATTGCTTTCTCTTTGTTAGCAAAGATCTGGTATGCTTTGATTACATGAACTAATCTACGAGTTGAGATTACTTCATCGATACCACCATCATCAAATGTCTTACGGATGATGTCTGCCCAGTCTGAAAGATTCTTACAGAACTTCTTGTCATTGCAAAGTTTGTTCAAGATCTTAGACTCAATTGCTACAGTAGGATACTGCTGCTCAAAAGTAATTGGGAATCTCTCAAGGAATGCTTCATTGAGGATGTTAGTTCCTATGAACCTACCATCATCAGATCCTTTACCCTTTGTATTTGCAGTAGCAACCACTGTGAATCCTGCAGCAGGTCTCACAAACTTACCAATCTTCTTTAGAAATACTCCTGTACCTTCTAGTATTGACTGAAGACAAAGTATTTTATTTGATGCTAAATCTATCTCGTCTAAAAGGAGGACAGCTCCCCTCTCCAAAGCTTCGGTGACGGGTCCATTATGCCAAACAGTAGACCCATCAACAAGACGAAAGCCACCAATAAGATCATCTTCATCTGTTTCTATTGTAATATTTACTCTGATCAACTCCCTATTTAGTTGAGCACAAGCTTGTTCCACACCGAACGTTTTACCGTTACCTGATAACCCTGTAATGAACGTAGGGTAGAACGAGCGACTAGAGATAATCTTTTTGAGATCGTTGAAGTTCCCAAACTTGACAAAGTTGTCATCCTTGACAGGGACCAAATTCTGCTGTACAGGTGTAGTATTATTAATCGTATTCTCAAATACTTCACGAGCTTCTTCGACTGTGAGTCTATATTTGTTAGTGCTAACTCTATATTTTCCAAGGCGTTTACGTATTGTAGGATATCCTAGACCAAACTCAAGTGCTGCTGCACGTATAGCATCTGCATTGAATTCATTACCAAATTTTTCTGATATGAAATCAGTAATCGCTTTTTGATCCACGGTTGATTTGAAAGTCATTTAGGTCGTTTGTTTCTTATGAACCTATTATAATCTAAAAATAGGTATGATCAACAGATCATGTACCACTTTCTAAACTGGCAAGGTTGCCTGTACAAGTTCAATAAATCTTTTTCTTGACCTATTACAATAATCTTCTGAGATCTCTGACCCTATGAACTTCCTTGCACTATTAGCAGCAGCAATCATAGTTGATCCAGATCCACTAAAACAATCCAACACAGTATCATTAGGATTTGTATATGCCCTAATAATTCTATCTAAGATCATCAAAGGTTTTTGTGTAGGATGCCAATTGACATATTCCTTACTGGTAGTATGGTTATTTTTTTCCCATACACATGTAGGAATAGTTCCCTTTTCATAAGGCTTCCCTGTTCTCATATTTATACTCACTTTCCTAGCAACTCTTACATCATCATCATTGAATAAAAACTCCTTTCCTTTAGACCAACACCATGCATACTCATGTTTCCTAGCAAAGTTACTCTTACTACGTCCACCCCAATTATAACTCCAGACTATTTCATTCTGTGGAATCAACCACGGATTCTGACTAGTACCTAATCTATATTTCAAAAAGGTTTCTGTCTTGAGTGTACCAAATACAACCATCATCCTATTTGGTTTCAATACTCTTACGCATTGGTTAGTCCATTCCCAACACCAATCAAGATATTCCTCTTCAGATTTCCATTGGGAATCCCAACCAGTACCACCATCAAACCCTATGAAATAAGGTGGATCCGTAAGAACGAGATCCACCGATTCATCTTCGAGTTGCGTGAGTAACTCTAAACAATCTTTATTATGCAACAAGGTCAACAAACTCCGATAAGATTTTCTTGTTCATGGACTTAGACTTCAAGGTCTTCTTGAAAGCACTTCTGATCTGTGCTTTAGTCGCATCTTCATTCACCTCGAATTCTACATCATTATCCAAAGATTTGCAAGAGATAGCAAACAAAGAGTCATAACCATTACCCTTTAGAGATACAGATCCATTCCTTCTCCACTCTTTCTGTACCTTCTCTCTGTTATCATAGTCAACATACCCACGCAATGCACTACCAAACTCTCTGTTAGAACATAGTCTGATACCTATTACATTTACTTGTGGGAATGAATGACCTAGGTTTGTTAGCAACGCAGAAGTTACACCGTAGTGACCATTGCAATGATAGGTACGTCCAGTCTTACGATTACGAATGTATGTATTGTAATCTACACTACTTGTACCTATACCATCTTCATGGTATCCAGCATAGTCACCAGTATACTTTCTTGATTTGGATATACCTGCTGCCTCACCATCAGTAAGAATAATTGTATGAACTTTTTGAAGATCATTATTTTTCTTGAAGTAAGGAAGAATAGTATGTAAAGAAATAACTGATTCATTCAATGGTGTACCACCTAGTGCATACTTATGAGGTGGTGCAATACCTCCACGATACTGGTACTGGTATGATAGTCTCCATAGATTCTTTATCTGTACATCAATGTCCTTCTTCTTACCCTGACTACTAATGAAGTTTAGAAATCTGAAGTTGGATGGAACTACAAAGAGATTTTCTTTACGTTCATGCAACCACTTTTTCTCTGCACTGTAATAGTTGTGACTGGTTTCACCTTCATAAAAATGATTGATGAAAGCATAAACCTCAAAAGGAATCTTTACTTTTCTACAGAATGAAACAAGATTGATTAGTTGCTTTACTGTGTCATGTAAGATATGACTCATAGAACCAGACCAATCAAGAACAAATACTAATCCATGATTCTTACCATCAGGTAGAGTTGTTATCTTTTTGAAGATATCTTCACTATGCTTATAAGTATGAAGTTTAGTACAATCTAAAACACCAGTCTTAGAAACATTAGCACGTGCATATGCATCAGCAGACTTCTTCATCTCAAATTCTTTTACAAGATAGTTTACTTCCTTAGCAGAACTTTTTAGGAACGCACGAAGTTCTTTATCAGGTGCTTCAAGTATGCTCTGTTTGATACCTTCTCTTGCTTTGAGTAACCAGTCCTCATCATTCTTGATAGTATTGTAGTGCTCACCTAATTCTTCCTGAACAAGATCATGACCATAAACCACGTCATCATACTCCATCTTAGGAAGTTCTATATAACTGTTCTCGTAGTAATCATTACCTGAAGTCAAATCTCTCATACGTGATTCTGCTGACTTCTGAGTAGATACTTCTGGTTTGTCAGAACCACCACTGTTGTCCATCAACTGATCCATCAATTCATCAAGCAATTCCTTGTCTGGATTCTTAGTCTCCTGAGATCCTTCTTCTCTAAGTTCTTCTTGACCTTCACCTTTACCATCATTCTCTTCACCTTCCTCATCAAAGAATGGATGAGATTCTTTACTCTTACCACCACCTGTAATAGGTTCAGTCAAACTACTAGGTGCTTCACTTTGTTCTTCTTCTTGATCTGCTTTCTTCTTATCATCAAACTCTTTTTTACAATACTTATATAATACTTCAGCAGCAGTCAAGACATCTTCAAATGTCTCAGCATCATCAACCATCTCTACGATAGGAAACTCTTCTTCTGTAAAAGGAATATCTCTATAGTTACCGCACTTGAAATGAAGATTGATTCTGTCTGCAAGATTCAACTCATCAAGGTCTATCTTATCAACCTCAAAGAAATCTTGCTGATCAAGTTCACTGTATCCATTATAGAATGTCTTTCTTAGACCAGCGTACTTACGCTTCATCAACTTCTCAATTCTAGGATCCTCACAAACATTGATGAAGTCATGTGGTGCTCTCTCATCCCACTCACCATTAGGAGTGAAGAGTGCATGTCCTACCTCATGTGCTACAAGTAAATCGAATACCTGATTGGATGCTTTGTTCCAGTTAGGTAAGGTAAGGACACGGTTGTCAACATCGAATGATGCTGTCTCGCAATTCTTGTGCTCTACTACCAAGTTCTCGGTAGCTAGAAGTTTTGCAACGTTTCCTTTGACCTCTAGATTTACGTTCATAAGTTCCTCGTGTATGTTCTTATTATAAGGCATGACAAAAGAAATTCAACGGACAGTGGACACTTATTCGACTGTCACCTTCTTACTAAAACTCTTGTGTTTTTCAAACTGAACAGTATCTGCAAACTTATCCTGAAGCATATCACCCTTATGAGAGATGACAAATATGTTAGCATCCTTGATAGCAAACCGAATGATTTTCATGAAATCATCTGTACCAGACACATCAAGAGAACTGTCAAATATCTCATCAAGGATCAATAGGTTAGTATTGACTGAGTTCTTTATCCTAGCAACCTCTCTCCATGTAAACAAAAGTGCTAGGTCAATACGCATCTTCTCACCTTCAGAGAAGGAAGCATATGAAAAATTATCATGTACTGGTGACTTGACTATCTCATTGAACTCTTCATCTAAAGAGAAGTTGATAGGGAAGTCCATCTTCTGTAGATAACTTCTTATGGTTCTATTCATAAGAGGTAGATACTTCTTGATGATACGAGTCTTGACTCCACCATCCTTGAGAAGATGTCCTACGATATCATGCTCTGCTCTTTTCCTTTTAGTATCAGATGTCATTTCATCAATGACCATCTTCTGTCCTAGGAACTCACTACGCTTTGCCTTCTCCTTATCTACATTATTATCCTTTATCTTTTCAATCTCATTCCTTATATATTCCATCTTGTCATCTATATGCAGACACTCATCTTTCATCTTTCTCATCTGCCATTCCTTATCAGATACCTGTTCCTGTAAAGCAATGCTATGATCTATATCCTTTTCTATCTCTAGTATCTGATCCTTCAGATTACTTACACCACCATCAAGTTCATCTATCTTCTCTTTAGATGCTTGTATCTCTTTCTCCTTGAACTCAGGTTCGATACTCTGACGACATGTAGGACATTGATCATTGTTGACAAAGAACCTTAGATGCTTATTAGTGAGATCTCTCTTAGAAGATATCTTTGCTGACAACCCTTTCAACTTAGTACACTTACTCTTTAGAGGTTTTATATCAGTACTGAGTACTTTCAAATGATCTATAGTATGGAAACATTCATCTATCTGTACACGGAATGTATCATGCTTACGTTGTAGTTCTAATAATTCTTTATCTTTCTCTGCTACCTTATCATCTGACTGAGACTCTAGATCATCAATGAACCTATCCTGAATATTGATCTTCTCCTTTACAAGTTCTGCCTTTGCTTCTAACTCTCTTACCTCTTCATTATACATTCGCATCTTCTCTTTGAGTAAGATATGCATCATAGAGAATATCTTGATATCTAATATATCCTCAACCACTTCTCTCCTACCAGGAGAATTCAATTGCATGAATGGAACAAATGTACTACTTCCAAGTATAACGATCTGTGTAAATGATTTGAAATTCAACTTCAATACATTCTGTTCAAACCATTTCTGCTGATCCATTGCAGAAGATGATTGATCTAACTTCTTACCATTCTTATATATTTCAAACATAGATGGTTTGATACATCTAACAACTTTCCAATCTACACTACCTATACTAAATTCTATTTCAGCACGACACTCTTTATCATTGATACTATTGATCAACTGTGACTTACTAATTTTTCTAAACGGTTTATTAAACAACGAGAAGCACAGTGCATCTAACACTGTGCTTTTACCTGCACCATTGGATCCCACTATCAATGTAGCAGGAGATTTATCAAGTGAAATTTCTGTGAAAGTATTCCCTGTTGATAGGAAGTTCTTCCACCTAATATTTTTGAACTGAATCATTTAGTAGTCGGGATCACGAATTCATCGGGGTTGATAATGGAATACTTATAACCCATCATCTCACATGTCTTGATGATGTTCTCATCTTCAATCTCAGTGACGTTCACTGCAGGGTGGTCATCAGCCTCCAGTAGTCCAGCATACCTTATTGCGTCATCTTTGTCAACAAAGATACTAAGAGATTTTGATCCGTCCTTCATTGTTGCTGCATATGCTTGATCTTTTTCTCCTTTGCTGTGTTCTGCTATAGTGAGAATAAACATTATACCTGAGATGCTTCTGTATATAAGTTTTTTAGTATAGTAAAGATTGATGGTTTGCTTAGGTCGGTCTCAAGATCATTCACATACTTTTCTAAAGTTGTAAGAGTATCTTCAACTTCTACCCATTCATCTTCGTCTGCATTGAGATCAAAGTTTTCAATGATTTTTACATCATGTGCTCCACCATGATATACACCCTCAACAAACTTATCAAAAGTTAGATAACTAGTCTTCTCTTGAACAATGATCTTTACATATTGATCCTTGAACTCATCAAAGTCTTCAGTAGTATTATATGTATTGTCATCATACATTACCTTATTGAAGATAGTGTATGGGTTCTTGATCATTTTCAGATCTAAAGTTTCTGTATCAAACTCATGGAATCCTCTCTTATCACCATAGTCATTCCAATAGATTTGATATGGATTACCTAGGTAAGTTACATTACCCTTTGTATTTTTTGTATGATAATGTCCAGAAAATGTTTTCTTGAATTTTTTATATTTATCTACACTGTCCCCATTTATATGAGTGTAACCAGGATGTGCTTCAAACCCTGCAAGTTCTAAGTGACCCATACAAACAGTTGACTTAGATGTTTTTATCATCTGTTCTGTTTCAATTCTATTCTCCTCATTGATCCAAGGAACGAATAGTATACCTAACCCACCTATCTGAACATCTTGAGGTGATTCGTATGTAAGGATATTACTATACTGATGTAATAATAAATCAATAGTGTTGATCCTATTCGTATTCTTATAGTATGCTGTATGATTGCCTACTATAGTATGAACAGTGATACCCATCTCTTCAAGACGGTCAAAGTAATTCTTCTTAGCCCATTCCAATGACCATAGATCGATGTTCCTTCTATTGTCAAAGGTATCACCTAAGTCAAGAACAGTATCTATATCATTGTCTCGTAGGTATGGAAAGAATGTATCCTCATAGAATTTACCTATGAACTCATGGAAGATTTTACTTCCCTTTCTCATTCCAAAATGTTGATCTGTTATGATCGCAACTTTCATTATACTGGATACTCCCGACCTTCTAGATCGAAATAGGATTGTTCTGGTGGTTGTGGATTGTCATATGGACCTTCCAATTTTTTATTATACTCACGCTCATCTAGTACTTCATTGATTAGTATCTTCAATTCTTTTACTATCATTGGTGTGAGTAACCTATCTGGTTTTACCATCATAGGTTTTCTTTTTACCTCTTTGCCAGTAGGTTTATAATTTGGATCAGTGGGACCACTCATCCCTTGGGTATCAATTTTAGATTCTGACATTCTTTTTGATTGAGGATTTTGTCCAAACTCGCTCATCGATTCATCTTTACTTCTACGTTTTCTTTTATTGTATTCATGTCGGACATATTATAACCTATTTCATTATCGTCTGCATGGAATAGTTGTTCAAAACCAGACCGTTCTATAATCTTATTCTTTATCTCTAATTGCTTTTTCTCTCTTTGTATCCTTCTCAAAAATGCATAGTATATAATCTGTGTAAAATAAGCAAATGGATTACTTGATTTTGCTGGATCAAAGTTGTCAATATACTGTACACAATTTTCTACTCCGTCACATATCATATCATCTTTGAACATATAGTTCACAAAGTTCGGACGGAATGATAAATGATTAGCAATCTTTAGGAAGCAGGATCCGATATAGTTTGTTATCTGAGGTTTGGGTTCACCTGCCTCAGCTGCTTTCTTTACCTTGGCTTTCCAATTTACCAATGCTTCCAAGAAGTCTTTATTATTTACATAATGTTCTGGTTTGGCAGCCATAGGTTTTCCTTTGTATGAATATATAATAGCACAAAAATAGGGGCTTGACAAGACCCCTAAAAAGATGTACACTAACCGTGTGGCGGTTCAAGAGAGATAATAGCTTTACTTAGGTTTTATCTTATACAATCTTTCTAAGAGATTCCTAGCGTCATCTACCTTAGAGACATAACCTTTATTATTTTCTGTACGGGTCTTGTTTCCTGAGACGAATTGTTTTTGTGCGGCTAATGCTTTGTTGAGACATTCAGTATAGAACTCGATAGCATTATCATCAAGTTCGCTTATGGTAATTATCTTACGTTTCTCTATAACAAAAGTATCTTCGCCTGAAAACTTCATCCACATGTTAGGAACCAAAACATGATGCATCACACCTGGTTGTGGAGTCAGTACATCTTCTTTTACAGTAATAGCATTACCCACTAACAAAAGTTGATCTTCCTCAATCCAAGAGGCTTGAGCATAGATCTCTTCACCAGATATTAGTTTGATTACAGCGTGGAAATCGTCTCCCATAGAGTTACCTGATATCGACATTTATAATATTATAATCAAAATTTTCTTCGTTATAGATTTTGATCCTTTCAACCAAATGATTCAACGTATAGTTTTTTTGACCATTCCGTGTTATGTCATCAGACACATCATATAAAGTTGCCAGATCTTTTGCTTGACCTTTCCTCAAGACCCTGCCGATGGACTGGAGATTCCTAATCCTGGACTTGGAGGG
>TARA_B100001175_G_scaffold6710_1_pt1 | contig 10224 bp, 10 predicted proteins | sample TARA_B100001175 | Tara Oceans TARA_B100001175
TTAGAATCTTCTTTTTCATTATTTAAGACTCCCGCTTTTTGATATTCCCCAACTCTTTTTTCAAAGAAATTAGTTTTTCCTTGCAATGAAATCATATCCATGAAATCAAAAGGATTAGGTACATCAAATTCTTTTGAAAGACCAAATTCAACTAATAAACGATCAGTAACAAATTCAAGATACTGAGTCATTAATTTAGAATTCATTCCTATAAGACTTACTGGAAGAGATTCTGTTATAAATTCTCTTTCAATATTTAAGGCATCAATTAAAATTTTTTTAATTCTCTCTTTTGGAACTTTATTAACAAGATGATTGTTATGAAGATGAACAGCGAAATCACAATGAACTCCTTCATCCCTAGATATCAATTCATTTGAAAAAGTTAATCCTGGCATTAAACCTCTTTTCTTTAACCAAAAAATTGAGCAAAATGATCCAGAAAAGAAAATTCCTTCAACAGCAGCAAATGCAATCAATCTTTCAGCAAAGGAATCAGAATCAATCCATTTCAATGCCCAATCAGCTTTTTTCTTTATTGCAGGAAAAACTTCAATAGCTTTAAATAATTTATCTTTCTCTACTTCATCTTTAATATATGTATCAATTAAAAGTGAATAGGTTTCAGAGTGAATATTTTCCATCATAATTTGAAAACCATAGAAAAATTTTGCTTCAGAATATTGAACTTCATTAACAAAATTTTCAGCTAAATTCTCGTTAACTATACCATCTGAAGCAGCAAAAAAAGCAAGAATATGCTTAATAAAATAACGTTCGTCATCATTAAGTTTGTTTTTCCAGTCAGCAAGATCTTCACTTAAATCGATCTCTTCAGCAGTCCAAAAACTTGCCTCCATTTTTTTGTACCACTCCCAAATATCATGATGTTGGATGGGAAAAATTACGAATCTATTTGGGTTATCTTGAAGTAATGGTTCATTTGAAGACATGGTTATATTTTTTATTTGTTATTGAATTAGAAATTAATTGAAATTTCTTTTAACAAAGATTCGAAAATTCATTGGAAATTGAAAGAGCAACTTTTCCACAATGTGTACAAGTTTTTAACAAAATGAAAAAAAAAATAATTTTTTCACAAAATCGATGCTTTTTTAAATATATGATTTACAATGTTTTAAAAAAACATTACTCTTTTAAACCCTTGTTATTACTATAATTTTAAATTTTTCTCTTTTTGGCAATATTTTTTAATTCTAAAAACCAACTTTTACCAAATTTTCTTATTAAGGCATCTTTTAAAAATTTATAAACAGGAACTTTAAGAGATTCTCCAAGAGAACATGCAGAACCACATATAGACCATTTATGATAATTTACTGCTGTAAATTCTGAATAATTATTTATTCTAATAGGATATAAATGACATGAAATTGGTTTTCTAAAACTTATTTTTCCTTCATTATAGGCATTTTCGATACCACAACTTACAGTTCCATTTTTAGAAAAAACTGCATAAGAGCATTCTTTTCCACCAACTAAAGGAGTCTCATTCTCTCCATCAATCCCTTTTACAAAAACACCTTGACTTTCAATAGAGTTAATTCCTTTTTCATTTAAAAAAGGTTTTATTTTAGAATACTTTTTTTGTAAATACGTCACCTCTTCATCATTAAGAGGAGCACCTGCTTCACCTTCAACACAACAAGCTCCCTTACAACTTGAAATATTACAAACAAAATCTTCTGAAATTAAATCTTCAGAAACCAAAGTGTCTTTAATTAAAATCATAAAAATTAAAGTAAAAATAATGATATTATTAAAGTCTAATTCAATTAATAATTATTTTTGTGGAAAATTACAATGAATTATTCGACATGAAGTTATTAATTAAATTTTTGCTTGTTATTTCTATTATAATGATAGGGTTTAATATTTTTCAGATAAATTGGGATACCCCAAATTGGAATGAAAATATTATTGCTTTAATTGGAATAATATCATCAAGCTGTGCCCTTGTTCTAATTCTAATATTGATGATTTCAAATAAGATTTCTGAAAAAAAGAAAAAAAAACTTTAACTATTATTTAAGTGGTCTAATGCTTTCTGAATAAAAGGATCTTCTTGATTCATAATCCTTGTAAAAATGTTTTCGCCAAATAATTGAAGAGCAATGTAAGCCTTAATAGAATTAATGACCATCTTTCTATTATTTATAATTAAAGGAAAATCATTTTCCAAACAATAATCTTCAAAAGAATTAAAAAATTTATCTTGATCAATTAATTCTTCACTATAAAATCTCGCTGGATTATTAAAATTATATTTTTCTCTAACCTTATCCATTTCTAAAAAAACATATCTGTTAACCAAATTAGAGCGTAACATTAAATCATTCCATTCTTCCTCAATGGAATTTTCATTTGAAAGGTAAATATCAGGCATAATACCTCCTCCTCCATACACTAGCCTTCCTTCCGGAGTCTTAAATACCAAACTATCCACAACTGGGACTCTTAACTTATCTTTCATTTCTCCTGTATTAAATCTGTTTTGAGGCTCCGAATAATAATCTTGTCTTTTTTCGTCATTATAAGGCCTTTGAATTGATCTTCCCGTAGGAGTAAAGTATCTAGCCGTTGTCAATCTAATTTGATCACCTTTTCCCAAAGGCATTTGTTGCTGAACCAAACCTTTTCCAAACGTTCTCCTCCCTAAAATCCAACCCCTATCATTATCTTGAATTGCTCCTGCAACAACTTCACTTGCCGAAGCAGATTGTTCATCAACTAAAACATATAAACTTCCATTTTCAAAAAGGCTTTGGTTTGATGATATTGTTTTCTCTCTTTTTCCATTTTTACTTTCAACAATTACTATTGGCTTTCCAGATTTCAAAAACGCATCAGCAATTTGTTTAGCAGGCAAAAGATACCCGCCTGGATTTCCTCTAAGATCTAATATCAAATTACTCATTTTTTGATCTACAAGGTTTTCCATACTTTTTTTAAACTCACTAAAAGTTGTTTGTGAAAAGCGATTAATTTTTATATAACCTGTCTTATCATTAATCATGTAATTAGCTGAAATACTTGGCAAAGGAACAGAGGCTCTAACTATTTTAAAATTATATATTGAATCTTTAAGTTTTCTATAAACCTTCAAATTAACAGGAGAATTACTATTCCCTTTTAGACGAGCCACAACTAATTCACTACTAATTTTTTTATTATAAAGAGTATCTTTATCAGCCATCAAAATCCTATCACCAGATATAATTCCTGCTTTTTCACTAGGACCATTTTCTAAAACCCTTACTACAGCTATAGTATCTCTAATCATAAAAAAACTTACGCCTATTCCAACGAAATTTCCTTTCATATTCTCTGAGATAATTTGACTCTCTTTTGAAGGAATGTATACTGAATGAGGATCTAACTCTTCAACAATATCCTCAATAACCTGACCAACTAGACTATCAGTATCAATCTTATCTACGTAATCTTTATCTAAATAATTTATAAGCTGAGAAAGTCTATCAACATTTTTTTGCTTACCATAATTAACAATAAAACCTTCATATCTTCCTAAAATGAATCCAATTAAAATTGAACTAAACATTATTAAATATAAGTAGCTATTTTTTTTCAAATTTTAAATTTTAAATTTTAACATAATCTATTTCAACTCCAGCTTTTTCTAAAAAATCAAGGCCACTTATGTCTTTATACTGTTTTGAATAAACCACTCTTTTTATTCCTGATTGATGGATAAGTTTGCTACATTCCCTGCAAGGAGAAAGTGTAAGATATAAAGTAGAGTTTTTAGATGATTGAGTTGAACTTGCAACTTTTAGTATTGCATTTGCTTCAGCATGTAATACATACCATTTAGTATAATTTTCTTCATCCTCACAAATGTTTTCAAAACCAGAAGGTGTACCATTAAAACCATCAGAAATAATCATCCTATCCTTAACAATAAGAGCTCCTACTTTTTTTCTTTTACAATATGATAATTCCCCCCATATTTTAGCCATTTTCAAATAAGCTATATCTTGTTTTTTTCTCTTTTCTAAATTCATTTCAATTAATTTGCTTATAAGGGAAAATTTGAAATTGCCATATTAAAAGAATTAAACATTATTATTAAAGTTATTGAATATAGCCAAATCTTTTTCGGCAATTTTATAAAATTTAAAACTAAATGATTTACTAATAATACAAAAAAAACAATTATTAATTGTGCAAATTCAATTCCTAATGCAAATTCTAATAATGGTTGAAATTGATTTACATCTAAAACAATTTTAGAAAAATATCTTCCAAACCCTAATCCATGAATAAGTCCAAAAAAGAAAGTAAAAAAAGAAAGTGAAAAAATTAAGGTTTTTCTTTTATTGCTTTTTTTATTCATAAAAAAAACTGAAAAACAAGTTAAAATAATTGTAATTGGAATTAAAAATTCAATCCATAATTCTGATTGTTTATCTATATTCTTATAAAATTGAAATAGTGAAAATGTATGTCCTATTGTAAATAAAGTAACCAACCAAATAAGTTTTCTTATTTCCTTAAAAGTTAAAGGAAGACTTAATGCAATTAAAAAATAAAAATGATCTAAACCATTAATATCTAAAACATGATTAAACCCTAAAGTCAAATAAAACCAAAATTGATCCATAAAATTTAAATTCCTCTTTCTTTTTGAATAATCTCATAAGCCTTTTGAACTTCTTGAAATTTTTCTTTTGCTCCTTTTATCATTGCAGGGTCTTTACTATATATTCTGTCAGGATGATATTTTTTTGCCATATTTCTATATGCTGTTTTTACTTGATCATCTGAAACATTAGGTTCAATCTCAAGAATTTTATAAGCATTATCTGAAGATTTAATAAACATGGCTTTTATACTTTCAACATCCAGTAATTTTATACCTAAAGCATTTGCAATTTGATTTATTTTATCCAGTTCTTGATTAGCTATTTTACCATCAGAATTTGCTACGCCATATAAAAAATGAATAATTTGCAATCTTGTTTCATATCTTGTCCTTTCAATAAAAACTTTTGATAATGCGTCTATATCCTGTATTTCATTTTTAACTTGTTCATTAAATATTTTAAAAATTTTCTTTGCTTTATCTTGACCATAATTACCAATAAAAAAATTTCTTACAAATTCTAATTCCTGTTTTTTAACACTCCCATCTGCCTTAATTACTGTAGAAGCAAGGGCTAAAAGATTAATTTCAAAATCAGCAGGTTTTATGTTTTTAAAAAAAGATCTTTGATTGTATTGTTCTATAAGGGAACCAGTAAAATATCCTAAAATTGCCCCTGGAAATCTAAAAAAATAATACCCTAATAATGCTGCTGCCCACTTAAACACCTAATATTTTTTTTAATTAATAAATGCAAATTTCTGAAATTAAATCATTGCGACAAAACTATATCTTAAACCTTTTGTTTTATATATTTGTTAAAAAAAAAAAAATGTATCCTGAAGAAATAGTTAAACCTATGAAACAAGAATTAACTTCAGTCGGTTTTTTAGAATTACAAACTGAAGAAGATGTTTCAAATGCAATATCAAAAGAAGGAACTACTCTTGTTGCTGTAAATTCTGTATGCGGTTGTGCTGCTGCAAATGCACGACCTGGAATTAGGCATTCTTTATTAAATGAAAAAAAACCAGATCACTTAGTTACTGTTTTTGCTGGAGTTGATAAAGACGCTACTCAAGCTGCTAGAGATTTAATGGTTCCTTTCCCTCCTTCTTCACCAAGTATTGCTCTTTTTAGAAATGGGAGTTTAGTTCATATGATAGAAAGACATCACATAGAAGGAAGACCTGCTGAATTAATTGCTGAAAATTTGAAATCTGCTTATAACGAATTTTGTTAATTCTTAAGTAATAATTAAATAATAATGTATTTAAAAAAAATTGTTGAATACATATTATCAATCATTTATTACTTTTTCTATTTTCAATTATTACTAGTTTTCCAACCCATTCAATGGTTATGTTTTAATTTTTTTGGTTATAATACTCATAAAAAAAGTGTTGATGTATTAAATTTTTTATTGTTAAAATGTCTAAATATTCTATATGCTAGAATAAGTTTTAAGTATGAATCAAAAATTCCAAAAAATTTTCCTTTAATTTTTGTGTCAAATCATCAAAGTACTTATGATGTTTCTCCTATAATTTGGAATTTAAGAGAATTTCATCCAAAATTTGTGAGTAAAAAAGAACTAGGTAAAGGTATTCCAAGTATTTCATTTAATTTAAAAAAAGGAGGTTCTGTTTTAATAGATAGATATGGAGAAAAAGATGTTTTAGATCAAATCAAAAGGTTTGGCGAAAATATAGAATTAAATAGATGGTCTGCTGTAATCTTTCCTGAAGGGACTAGAAGTAGAGATGGAAAAATGAAAGATTTTCATCATGGAGGTCTTATGACTTTAATTAAATCTATTCCGTCAGCATATATTGTTCCTATTTCAATAAATAATTCATGGAAATTTGGAAGAAACAATTATTTTCCGCTTCCTTTTGGAGTCGAAATAAAATTTATGATTCATAAACCAATAAAAGTTGATAAAATCAATTTAAAAACAATAATTAGAGATATTGAAATAAAAATTCAAAAAAATATTTTATAAATAAATTAATATTCTACTTTTTTAATTCAATTTTAAAAGTTGTACCCTTTTTCAAATTAGACTTAAATGATATTTTTCCATTATTTGAATCCAAAATATTTTTAACTATTCCTAAACCTAATCCCATTCCAGATGTTTTTGTAGTAAATTTTGGCTCAAAAACTTTTTCCCCTAATTCCTGAGAAATACCCTGTCCATTGTCAGTTATTTCAATTTTTGTGTATTTATTATTCGAATTCATTTCAATTTTTATTTCAGGCTTGGTGTTCTCTTGAATAGATTGAATAGAATTTTTAATTAAGTTCGTAACAACTCTTATCCATTGATTTTTATCAAATTGATGAATTATTTTATTAGAATTATATTCAAAAGAAATATTAAATTCCTTAAATAGACCTATAGCTTTTTTTGTGATTTCAACTAGATTACATTTTTCCATTTTTGCTTTTGGCAAACTTGCAAAATCAGAAAATGCAGTTGCAACTTGACTCATAGTATCTATTTGCTGAATTAAAGTATTAGATAAATCATTAATTTTTTTTATGTTTTTAGGATCCTTGTAATTAAAGTTCTGCTGAAAACTTTGAATAGTAAGTCTCATTGGGGTTAGGGGATTTTTAATTTCATGAGCAACTTGTCGAGCCATTTCTTGCCATGCACTTTCACGTTCACTTTTTGCGAGTTTAGAAGCACTCAATTCTAAATCATCAATCATTCTATTATATGAATTAACTAAACTATCAATTTCAGTTGTAGCATTTTTTAAAAAAATCTTTTCATTTCTTTTTAAAATACCTGTCTGATCCATTTTTAATCTAATCGTTTCTAATGATCTAGTAACATATTTTGATAAAAAATAAGCTATAAGAATAACTCCAATAAATAACAGAATATAAATTTGATAAAGATTTTCAAGAAAAATATTTAATTCGTTTTCTGAAAATGAAACATCTTCAAAATAGGGAAACAAAAGAATGCCGTATGCCCTTCCAAAATTATCTTTAAGAACCCTATATGAAGCATGAAATTTATCTACATCAGAATTATAATCTTCAATAAATCTATTATTTTCTGAAATTCTTAATTTTTGTAAAATTTCATTATCTAAATTATAATTATTAGCAATTATTTTAAGTGGTGTATGATATAAAAATAAAGGTGTTCCTTTAATTGTAAAAAGTGAATATTGAACATTGTGAATTTTATTAATATTTTCAAAATCATTTTCATATTTTTTCCATATACTATCAGATTTATTAAAAAGTTCGTTCTTATTTACTATAAAATTTAAATGAGTTTCAATTTGATTAACTTTTCTGTTTAATCTACTTAAGTGATAATTATCCTGTTGAGATGTGTATTGAATTGTAGTTGATCCTAATATCATAACTCCAGCTATTAGTAATAGTACAGTCATTACAATAAAAAGGCGCGCTCTTAAAGAAATTTTAGGAATCATATTATATAAGCATTATTCATTTTTCCTTCTAATTTTTTCATAAAATTTTATTGAAAAAACCAAAATTAAAGCTAAACAAATTAATCCAGCTAAAAGATAAAAAGATTGAACACTATCTTTTAAGATAGCCAAAAATACTATAGCAAAAAGTAATAAGGTCGCCCCCTCATTCCAAAAACGAAAAAAATTTGATGAATAGGAACATTTATCTCTTTGAAGAGAAAGGAAAATCATATGAGTTTTTAAATGATAAACAATTAATAATATTACAAAACAAATTTTTAAAATCATCCAATTCTGATTTAACAAAGATTGATTAGAAAGTATTAATAAAATACCAAAAAAAGTTGCTAATACTGATGATGGCCAAGTAATTATATACCATAATCTCCAAGACATTAATTTAAACTGTTTTATAAATTCCCCTCTTACATTTTTATCTTTTTTATATGCTTCAATCTGATACATAAATAATCTTGGAACATAAAAAAGACCTGCAAACCATGTTATTATAAAAATTAAATGAAATGCTTTTATATAATTGTAATACAAATTTTATTTTTTTATAATCAAATAATTAAGTTCAAGTTCAGAAAATTCCTCATTGAATTTTTTTAAATCATTTTCAATTAAATTATCATATTTATTTAACTCAACTTGAATTAAATTTGACAATTCATTTTTTACCATTAAATCTTGATTAGTTGGAGAAAAATCATTCAATGTTACCAATCTATTTAAATGAGCTAGTTTATTTGTTAGTTTAATTGGAAAGTTTAAAGGATCCTGATTACTTCTATTTTTTGTTTGATAAAGGGTTTTTTCAATTTCAGAAAAACTCTTTCTTAAATTTCTAGAAAACTCTATTAACTTCTCTGAAGACTTATCAGAGTAATTTTCTTCAAATTCTTTTAATTTTTTATTTATTGATCTTATTGATTTAATAGTTTTATGAGCTTTGTCAACTGTCTGATTTACTTCATTAACAAAATCAAATTGTAATTTAATATCCGAAACTGATGCTTCACTTCTTGGGTCAGGAAGTATTGTAAATTGTTGAGAGTCTTTTAAATTATTTTTTTCAAGAGTAACAATATAATCTCCGGGAACAGCTTTTGGTCCTTTAAAAGATGCACTCCAAAAAATCATTCCCTCAATAGTTTCAGCACCATTATATCTGGTGTCCCAAACTATCTGATTACCCCCTTTTTTTAATTCTAACTTGTTCTTATCAGAATAATTGCTAAAGCTTTTAATCAAATTACCTTTTTTATCAGAAAAGCTTAATTTGATTGTATCTCTTTTTTTGTTATAATTTTTCAAATAAAAATTAATTATACTTCCGTTAGGAAGATTAATTCCTTTTGTTAAGGGTTTTGGTTCATCAGAATTAATAAACTTAACAGCTAATCCAATTTCAGAACCCTTATATCTATAACTATCTTTAGGTTTAAATAATATTATTTCGGAATTATCCATTTCCTTATTCAATTGGTGTAAAACAGTTAAATCATCAAGAATCCATATACTTCTTCCTTGAGTAGCAACTATCAAACTGTTTTCTTTTATAGTTAAATCAGTAATTGGTACTATAGGTAAGTTCAATTGAAAACTTTTCCAAGACAATCCGTCATCAAAAGAAATATACATTCCTGATTCTGTACCAGCATATAATAAACCCTTTCTTTTAGGGTCAGCTCTTACAACTCTAGTAAAATGATTTTCATTTATACCTGATGTTATTTTTTTCCAGCTTATTCCATAATCTTCTGTTTTATATATATATGGACTAAAATCCCCAGTTTTATATAATGTTCCTGCTACATAAGAAGTTCCCGAATCAAAAGGTGATGAATCAATACTATTTATCATCATCCATTTATTCATTATTTTAGGTGTAACATTCTTCCAATTTTTACCTCCATCATCTGTTATGTGGATTAAACCATCGTCACTTCCAATCCACATAAGTCCTTCTTTAATAGGAGATTCGTTAGCAGAAAAAATTGTACAATAATATTCAACCCCTGTATTATCTTGAGTAATAGGACCTCCAGATGATTTGAGTAATTTAGGATCATTTCGCGTAAGATCAGGACTTATAATATCCCATTTTTGACCTTCATTTTCAGA
>TARA_B100001175_G_scaffold312692_1_pt1 | contig 10189 bp, 8 predicted proteins | sample TARA_B100001175 | Tara Oceans TARA_B100001175
TTCAAATGGGAATTCCGCTAAGTAGAATTTATGAATTGACCAAAATTGACATGTGGTTCTTAAAACAATATGAAGAGCTTCATATTTTAAAGAACGAAATTTCTAATTATAAGATTGAATCAATACCCAGAGATCTATTACTAGAAGCAAAACAAAAGGGTTATGGTGATAGGCAAATTGCTCATATCCTTGGATGTCTTGAAAGCCAAGTTTATTTGAAAAGAGATGAAATGAATATAAATAGGGTATATAAGCTAGTAGATACTTGTGCAGCAGAGTTTAAAGCCTTTACCCCCTACTATTACTCAACTTTTGAAAACGAAATTGAAACAAAAGACGGTTCTAAATATTCTGAAAATGAAAGTGTAGTGTCTGAAAAGAAAAAGATTATAGTTCTTGGCTCAGGACCTAATAGAATAGGGCAGGGAATAGAATTTGACTACTGTTGCGTACATGGAATTTTAGCAAGTTCAGAATGTGGGTATGAAACAATAATGATTAATTGTAATCCAGAAACGGTTTCAACAGATTTTGATATTGCAGATAAACTGTATTTTGAGCCAGTTTTTTGGGAGCATATTTATGATATAATTAGACATGAAAAACCCGAGGGAGTTATTGTTCAGTTAGGTGGTCAAACTGCTTTAAAATTAGCTGAGAAACTAGAAAGGTATGGTATTAAGATTATTGGCACAAATTTCAAGTCTTTGGATTTAGCAGAGGATAGAGGTTCTTTCTCTACTCTCTTGAAGGATAATGATATTCCCTATCCGATGTTTGATACAGCATCCACTGCAGATGAAGCACTGGCAGTTGCAGAAAAACTAGACTTTCCAATTCTTGTAAGACCTTCTTATGTTTTGGGAGGTCAAGGAATGAAAATTGTTATAAATAAAGAAGAGTTAGAAGAGCATGTGGTTAATCTTTTAAGAAGAATTCCTGATAATAAACTTCTTTTAGATCATTATCTAGACGGAGCAATAGAAGCTGAGGCAGATGCAATTTGCGATGGTGAGGATGTATATATAATTGGTATTATGGAACATATAGAGCCATGCGGAATCCATTCAGGCGATAGTAATGCTTGTTTACCTCCATTCAATCTTGGAGATTTAGTGATTCAACAGATTGAAGATCACACTAAAAAAATTGCTAAGGCATTAAATACTATTGGTTTAATTAATGTTCAATTTGCTATCGTAAATGATAAAGTGTATATAATTGAAGCTAATCCACGTGCCTCAAGAACAGTTCCTTTTATCTCAAAAGCTTACAAAGAGCCTTATGTGAATTATGCAACAAAAGTTATGCTTGGTGAAAATAAAGTAAAGGATTTTGATTTTAAACCAACATATGCTGGATATGCAATTAAAGAACCTGTTTTTTCTTTTAGTAAATTCCCTAATGTCAATAAGAAACTTGGTCCTGAAATGAAAAGTACAGGTGAAAGTATAATATTTATTGATAGTTTACAAGATGACAAATTTTACGATTTGTATTCTAGAAGGAAAATGTACTTAAGCAAATAGAATTAAACTCTCTCTTTCTTATTTCTATAAAATAATTGTAAATTGTTAGTTATGGATATTATCATATTAGTTTTATTGATTTTTGTTTCTTTAATACTTATGTATTTAATTTTTAAATATAACTCAGCTTCAGGATCAATTGAAGCTAATGATTTAATGAACTTTTCAAATAGTTTAAATTCTCAAATACAAGATATAAGAAAGGAAATCAGCAGTAATTCTAAAGAAAGTAGAAACGAAATTGAAGCAAAACTAAATACAATTAATAAACAAATCAATGATTTTCATAAGTCATCATCAGAATCAATCACTCAGCAATTTAAAGAGTCAAATAAGGTTATAAAAGACGTAACAACTGAATTAGAAAAAATAAAAGGAACTAACCAGCAGGTTTTGAGTTTTGCTAATCAAATGAAAACCCTTGAAAAAATTCTCGGCAACCAGAAACAAAGAGGTGTTTTAGGTGAAATACAGCTTGAAAACTTATTAGCTAATGTGTTGCCTCCTAAACTTTTTAAAATGCAGCATAGCTTTTCTAATAAGGAAACAGTTGATGCTATTGTTAGAGTTGGAGAATTTATTATTCCGATTGATGCTAAGTTCTCACTTGATAATTATAATAAAATGATTGAGTCAGAGAACAAAGATGAGTTAATCGATTTAGAAAAAAAATTTAAATCTGATATAAAGAATAGAATAGATGAAACCGCTAAATATATTAGGCCAAATGAAAAAACAACTGATTATGCCTATATGTTTATTCCAGCAGATGGTTTATATCAGGATTTGCTTAACAGTAGAGTCGGTTCCTTAAAGATTAATCAAAGAGACTTGGTTAACTATGCATATGAAAAAAAGGTAATGATAGTTTCACCAATGAGTTTATTTCCAATGTTGCAAATAACTGTCAAGGCTCTGCATAATATGAAAGTTGAAGATTCAATTAATGATATAATTAAAAACGTTGAAAAGTTGTCGAATCATTTAAATGCATATAAAACATATCATGATAAATTGGGTAATACCTTAGGTACAGCCGTTAATCATTATAATGATAGTACCAAAGAATTTAAAAAAATTGATAAAGATATTATCAGAATTTCAGGCACCTCAAAATTAGAAATTGATACTGAATTAATTGATAAACCTAATTCAGACGACTAGTTAGCTGATTTAGGTAAAATTGCAGAAATCTTTCTAAAAGAAAATTTAAATAAGTATCCAAAAAATAAATCTCCAGCAATTGAATACCCGAAAAAAGGTATAGCCATCGTATAACAAAGAAAAAGACCTTCTAAATTTTTAGGATAACCTAAAATCCATACTCCAAAATTAGAAATCAAAAAGAAAAGAAAACTTGCAAGTAAAATATTACCAAACTTAATAGATTTAATTTTGGAGCCCAGTAAAGCCACTAAAATAAAACCTAGGTAAACAAATAAATTTATTAGTGATATTCCGATTATTAAATCTGATAAAAATAAAATCAATAGAGGAATTGAAAAAGCTACTCTTTTATCATTAAAATTAAGTCCACCGAATAATGCAATTGCAGTTACAGGAGAAAAATTAGGAGGATGAGGAATAAGCCTGCAGAGGAACCCAAAAATTATAATTACAAGTACTATTTTTTGAAACTTATCAAATTTAATTTTCATCTTTAATTTTTATCTCTTTGTTTTCAATATACATTTCTCTCTTAAGAAAATCAAATTTAAAATTATCGTCAACAAATTCTAGTGTTTCAGGTTGTATACTTATATCTGCTCTTGAATTTATTAATCCCACTGCAAAGTTCAGCATAGGTTCATTTAAATCACCGACAATCCCCATATTATATACCTTCTCCTCAAAATTGTATTCAGGATTAATGCCATTAAAGTAATCTGTTATTCCTAAAACATTTAATGTTTTAAGTACCAGAGGTTGTATTGCATAGTTGTGTGAAGGATTAATGTTTTGATTTGAAAAATTCTCTGAATCATATAAAGTTACTGACGCTTGATATTTTCCGTATGTTGTTGTTCCTATTTGAATTACATCTATATATGGATCTAAACAATTTATAATTAATTCACTTGCTGATGCAGAAGATCTTGTTGTAAGTATAAATATTCTGTTTAAATTTAAACTACTCTCTAGACTTAGAAATCTATTCACTAGATACTCCGGGTTATTATTAATCCAGTAGTTTTGAATTTCGTTATTCCATTCCTCAGTGTTAAAAATTTCATTTTCAAATTGACCAGTAATTAGGCTGGCTAAAATTAAGGCCGAATTAATACTTCCTCCAGGGTTATATCTAAGATCTAAAATTAGTTCATTTACTGAGTTTGATTTATACTCAGAAAAAATCGATTCTAAATATTGATCATAGTTTGAAACAAATTGATTATACATCAAATATCCAATTTTACCATTGGAGGAATTTAGAATCGAATAGTGATGCACTGGGTTTTTAAACAGAGGAGTTTTTTGAATTTCAATATTTATATTATTAAACTCTATGATGTCATCATTTATATCATCAGTATTATTGTTTAAATAGTTAGCAAAATTTAAAGTATAGATTTCTTGAGACAAAAGATCACTATAATTATCAATCGTTAGATTAATTCCATTAACCCCTCTGAAAATATCACCTCTTTGTATATTAGCAATATCAGCTGAAGATCCTTCGTTTACATATCTAACAAAACCAAATATTTCATTATTTGAATTTGGTATATAGCTCAAACCATAATTAAGACCGTTTGAAATAGTAGATCCAGATAAGTATTGTTCTAATTCAATGTAATTATTAACTATAACACTAAATTTATCAATACTCTCTCTTTCATAAATCAGTGATTCAAATAATTGCTCAGGATATTCATAACCGTTTAAATAACTTGCATATTCTTCTGTGTCATTAAATCTATCATTTGATAAATCAATTATATCTGCCTTGTATAAGTATACAGCATTCATACCTTTCCAAATAAAATCATTTATTTCACTTGCATAAGCTCCATTATCATCGTCATCTTCAAAGCAACTAAAAAAAATGAAAGGGATAAATAAAAGGGATAAAAATTTAGTTGATTTCATCAATTAAATTTAGTGAATTCCCGTAAAGTTTTCTGGTGTTATATTTTTTAATTCCGTTTTTACAGACTTTTCAACTTTTAAGGAATCGATAAATTTGTGTATACTTCTCTTGTCAATTTTTTGATTTGATCTTGTCAAATCCTTTAATGCTTCATAAGGCTCTGGATAATTAGTTTTTCTTAAAATAGTTTGAATTGCTTCAGCTACAACAGCCCAATTATTATCTAGGTCTTTTTTTATTTTAGGCTCATTTACAATTAGTTTACTTATACCCTTAATTGTTGACTTAAATGCTATTAGTGTGTGAGATATGGGAACTCCGATATTTCTTAACACAGTACTATCTGTAAGATCTCTTTGTAATCTTGAAATCGGCAATTTTTCTGAAAGATGACTAAATATACTATTGGCATAGCCTAAATTTCCTTCACTATTCTCAAAATCTATCGGATTAACTTTATGGGGCATAGCTGAACTGCCAATTTCTCCTTTTTTGATTTTTTGTTTGAAGTAATCCATTGAAATGTAGCTCCATATATCCCTGTTAAAATCAATCAAAATGGTATTTATTCTTTTCAAATTATCAAAAATTGCAGCAAGATTATCATAATGTTCAATTTGAGTGGTAGGGAAAGAATGCTTAAGACCTAATTTTTTTTCTATTAAATTCTTAGAAAATTCAAGCCAATCATAATCTTTGTATGCAACATGATGTGCATTAAAATTTCCAGTTGCACCACCAAATTTTGCTGAAATTGGTATCTTTTTCAGGAGATTTAATTGTTCGTTAATTCTAACAATAAATACTTTTATTTCTTTACCAAGTTTGGTGGGAGATGCTGCTTGACCATGGGTTCTTGCAATCATTGAAATATCTTTCCATTCATCTGAAATTTTTTCAAGAGATTTTAGAAGTGTGTCCAAGTAGTTAAAATAAACTTGCTCAAACATTTCTTTTAAGCTAAGTGGTATAGCAGTATTATTAATATCTTGCGAGGTTAATCCAAAGTGAATAAATTCTTTATATTTTTCAATATTTAATCTTACAAATTTCTCTTTTAGGAAATATTCAACCGCCTTTACGTCATGGTTAGTTCTTTCTTCAACTTCTTTAATTTGCATAGCATCTTTATCTGAGAAATTGAGATAGATTTCTCTTAAAGAACTGAATTTGGTTGCATCAAAATCTGTTAATTCAGGAATACTAGATTCACACAGGCTAATAAAATATTCGATTTCAACAATCAATCTGTATTTCATTAATGCTTTTTCTGAAAAAAAATCATTGAGTTCAGATGTTTTTGAAGCGTATCTACCGTCAATTGGAGAAATCGCATTTAAATTATATTCACTCATTGTTGAAATGTTAAAGATTTGCAAAGTTAATCAAATTATTACATTTTATGGTTAATTTTGCTCATCATAGAAGATAAGCGATATTATATGATTGTAGTCTCGAATTTAATTTCAAAAACATTTAATGCATTAAAAGGCCACTGGTTCCAAGCTATATGTGTTTTTTTTGTCTTCAATTTGATGATTGGTTTAGTTCAGGCAATCCCTGGAATTGGAGGATTCTTAAGCTTAATAATAAGTGGACCATTGACCATCGGAATTTGTGTATATTCTTTAAATATTATTAGAGATAATTTCCCTAAGGCTGAAGATTTAATTTTTGGTTTTAAATTTAACCTGGGTAATGGAATTTTAGCATATTTCATTTTAATCCCAATTATACTTGTTTCAGGTTTTATTTTGATGATTTTGTTCCTTGCCATAAATTTTTCCATATACCTTATAATTTTATCTGTTTACTACTCTCAATCTTATGAAGCTTTTACACTATCTATGGATTGGGAAGCTCTTTTAAGTCCATTTAGATTATTTTTTGATCTTGGTGTACTTAACTCAATTTTAATGATTTTATTCCTAGTCATAAGTTTCTGTTTTTCTTTGATTCTTCCTTGGATTATTGTTTCCATCCCTTTTGCAATGACATTTTATATAATGTCAGAAGATACATCAATTGATGCTTGGGATGCAATTCAACAAAGCTGGAAAATGATGAAAGGATTTAAAAGAAGCTATCTATGGCTAAATATTATATTATTATTGATGATGATACCAATTTCAATATTTACATTATTTATTGGTCTTCTGTGGTTTATCCCTTTCTCTTTTATTATTACAGCAATATTTTATGAAGAAATAAAATCTATTTCAAGGGAAGAAAATCAGTTAATTGACTAATTTTTTATTGTTTTGTTAAGTACTTTATACTCCTCATAACATTCACTTATAGCATCCATAACTTGTAAGTCATTTGCTTTTGAAATAAATTCATCAGAATAGTTACATTGGGCTATTAAGAAATCAAGATCAATTTTATCAATATCCAAAAGTTCAATAAGCATTTCTCTGTCAAACCTGTTAGATAGTGCATTTCTGATTTGATCGTCACTTTTCATTTTTTTCAACTTTCTGAGTTGATTTGGTTCCCTTCCAAATATTTGATAAAGAAAATCAACAGGATTAAATATGGCATTCAAAGCTTTTGTAACAGCTTTTGTTGGACGAACGCTAGATTCATATCCAACATTTGGAAGACCAGAAATACTATATCTGTAGTTGTTGTTTATAGGCACCTGCTTGATATCTAATTCTAGATAACCTGTTAGCTTCATTTCATAAACAACAACTTCCTCCAATGCTAAAGCTAACTCAGTTAGTTCTATTGTTGTATTGGTACCAAAGTTAATCCAGTCATTTGTAACCCTAACCTTGATAGATTTGTAACCTAAATATGAAAAATGTAAGGTGTCATTAACTTGTGCATTAATTTCAAAGTTACCCTCTTTACTGGTTGCTGTACCGATAACCTTATTAAGATTAACAATATTCACATTTTCTAGAGGAAGATTTGTTTTAGAATTTAATATAGTACCACTAACAATTTTATCCTCCTGAGAAAAAAACGTATTTGTAAAAACGAAGAATAGCAATAAAAGAAATACCTTTTTCATATTATAAATATATACACTAATCAGACTAAACGTAATCTAATTACTAATAAAGATTTGTTAAATAATCAATTAATTTATTTACAGCTCTTGCTCGATGTGCAATTTTATTTTTCTCTTCTAAGCTCATTTGTCCGAATGATATATTTTTATTTTCAGCAATGAAAATTGGATCATAACCAAATCCAAAATTTCCACTCCTTTTGAAACCTATGTTTCCTTTACAGATTCCTTCAAATATTTGAATTTCCCCATTATTAAATAATGATATAACGGTTTTAAATTGAGCACTTCTATCTAGCTTACCCTTTAGCATGTTTAGTAATTTATTAATATTATCGTCAGAGCTAGCATTTTGCCCAGCAAATCTTTTTGAAAAAACCCCGGGCTTACCATTTAATGCACTTACCTCTAAACCTGTATCGTCAGCAAAACAATCATATCCAGTCCTTTCTTTAACGAATCTAACTTTTGAAATAGAATTTTCAACTATTGTTTTTTTATCTTCGATTATTTCTTCGTGAAAACCGATATCATTCAATCCTAATACCTCATAAGTTCCCATTAGTTGATTTCTAACCTCTTTTACTTTGTTTATATTATGCGTTGCAAAAATTAATTTTTTCATTTGTTGTGATACGGAATATTATTAATAATAGTAAATGATCGATATAGTTGTTCACAGAAAAATAATCTTGCCATATCGTGTGGAAAAGTTAGTTTTGAAAATGAAATTTTAAATTTAAATCTCTCTTTTAATTTTTTTGAAAAACCATAGGCTCCTCCGATTACAAAAGTTAAGTTTTTTGTTCTACCCATCATATTAGTTGATATTAAGTCTGCCAACTCATAACTTGAATACTCTTTTCCTTTTTCATCAAGTAAAACAACAGTATCTTCCTTATTTATGTTTTTTAGGATTAAGTCACTTTCAGATTTAATTATTTGAGATTTTTCATTTGATAGGCTTTTATTTTTTAAACAAAACGATGAAAATTTAACGAAATGATTTATTTTTTTTTCATAATCATTTACTAATAATTCAATATTGTTATTTTTATTTCTACTTAAATAAATTAGCTTGATGTTCATTAAATATTTTGTAAGTAAATTTAGTGCTAATAAATATCAAAAATATCACATTATAATTAAAAAAAAATTTCATGGGCTATTATGTTGATGTAATATTACCGATACCTGTAAATCAAAAATTTACTTACATAATAAGTAAGGATGAATATGATTTTATTAAACCTGGAATGAGAATTATTGTTCCTTTTAGAAAATCGAAATTATATACATCTATTTCATATAAAACTTATGATCATTATGAAAGTGATTATGAATTAAAATCTATTATTCAAATTATTGACCATCTGCCGGTTGTAAATAAATATCAATTGAAATTTTGGGATTGGGTGTCCAGATATTATTTCACTTCAATCGGAGAGGTAATGCGAGCTTCTATCCCTAGTAATTTGATTCTTCAGAGCGAAACAGTCTTAACCCTTAATCACGACAAAGAAATTGAAATGGGTGACTTAAATGATTCTGAATACTTAATTGTTGAAGCACTAAATATTAACAATCAGCTTTCTATTAAAGATGTTTCTGAAATTTTAGAGAAAAAGAATATTTTTTCAATTATAAATTCAATGAATGAAAAGGAATTTATTAGGGTTGATGAAAAAATATATTCAAAATATAAGCCTAAGCTTATAAGATGCGTTAGTCTGTATAAGGATTTTGATTATAACTCTGATATATCAAAATTAAAGAATGCCAAAGTTCAAATGCAATTTTTAGATTTTTACAATAAGCTCAAAAATGATTTAGTTAAAGACATAAAAGCTTCAGAGTTTAAAAAAATTAAAAATGGCTATTCTGCTATTTTGAACAGTATGGTTAAGAAAAAGATATTTGAATTCTACGAAATTGAAATAAAAAGAAATACGTTAGAAGAAAATATTGATTACAATAACTTCATATTATCCCCAAAACAACAAATAGCATATGAGAAAATTAAAGATGAGTTAAGTATTAAGAATAATATACTCTTAAAAGGAATAACATCCTCGGGTAAAACAGAGATATATATCAAACTGATAAGAAATTTATTAATCTTTAAAAATCAGATTTTATTTTTAGTTCCCGAAATCGCTTTAACAACTCAATTAGTAGAGAGACTAAAGGTTTTTTTTCCAAAAAACTTACTTGTTTATCATTCAGCTCTTAATATTAACCAAAGGGCTGAGCTTTGGAATGAAATAAATAATAATGATCAACCTCAGCTTATAATTGGTGCTAGATCAGCAATTTTTTTACCTTATAACGAGCTAAAATTAATAATTGTTGATGAAGAACATGAACAATCATATAAACAACATGAGCCTTCACCTAGATATCATGCTAGGGATTCGGCTTTAGTGCTTGGAAATATACATGACTCAAGGGTTTTGTTAGGGTCAGCAACTCCGTCAATTGAAAGTTATTATAATTCAAAAATATCCAAAAAATTATCCTTGGTTGAACTCAATGAAAGATTTGGTA
>TARA_B100001175_G_scaffold45297_1_pt1 | contig 10134 bp, 7 predicted proteins | sample TARA_B100001175 | Tara Oceans TARA_B100001175
GAAATTCATATTGCAGGTACTGGGATTTGGTACCCTGAAGATGTCATCACAAACGATGAAATCGTTTCATCTTTCAATAGCTACGTAGATAATTTTAATACATCTAATAAAGAATCTATTGCAAGCGGTGAACTTAATCAATTGGATTACTCATCTGTTGAGTTTATAGAAAAAGCATCGGGTATAAAAACAAGACATGTAATTGATAAAAAAAATACTTTAGATATCAATAAAATGATGCCTTCAGTATTACATGAGGATGAGTCAAGAATCTCCATTCATGCTGAAGCAGCTATTAAGGCAGCAAAGAAAGCAATGGAAAATGCAAATGTATTACCTTCTGATATTGATGCAGTAATTTTAGGAACTTCTCATGCCGCTAGAAATTATCCATCTGTTGCAATTGAAGTCCAAAATGAGCTTGGTATTGATGGATATGCTTATGACATGTTAGTTGGTTGTTCTTCAACAACTTTTGCTATAAATAATGCCGTAAGTGACATATCATCTGGGCTTGCGGAGACAATTCTGGTCATCAATCCTGAAATATCAACTCCATTTGTAAATTATACAAAAAGAGATATTCACTTTATTTTTGGAGATGGTTGTGTAGCAACAATAGTATCAAAAAATAATAACTCAGAAAAAAGCTTTAAAGTCTTAGATAGAAAATTAATTACAAAATTTTCTAATAATATTAGAAGTGACTGGAGTTACCTAGTAAGAGCTGCAAGCGATGAAAAGTCATATGAAGATTTATTGTTTTATCAAAATGGAAATAGCGTATTTAAAGAAGTATGTCCAATGGTGGCTGAATTTATAAACAATCAATTAAAAGAAAACGATCTTAATGCAAACGATATTAAAAAGTTTTGGTTACACCAAGCCAATGCGCGTATGGTTAATTTAATAGTGTCTAAAGTTATAGGATCAAATGATTTTGATACGTCTCTAGCACCCCTTCCTATAGAAAAGTTTGGCAATCTTGCAAGTGCTGGATCTATGTTCGCATTTAATCTTCATAATGACTTAAAATCTGGTGAGAAAGGTATTATTTGTTCATTTGGTGCCGGATATTCTGTTTGTTCATTATTAGTGGAGAAAGTTTAATTATGGGTGAATACGACGCTGTTTGGGTTTTTATAATTTCATTGATCTTTGTAGGTTTTTATATTTTCATTGAAGCAAGGCCAAAAGGCTCTAACTTTTTTGGCAATATTGCAGAAACTATAAGTAGATTCTTTAGAAGCAGATAAATTGCTAAATAAAAAATCGAGTGTATTTTTCTTCGTTTTACTGGCTCTAATTCTTGGGGGTCTATCATCATCAAATACTGGCGATGATTTATGGTATCAATCTCTAATTAAGTCTGATTTAAACCCTCCTGGTTTTGTGTTCGGTATTGTTTGGCCGGTTCTATATTTATTAATGGCCATATCTGCATTTAGGGTCTTTGATTCAGTAGCAAAATTGTTTTTTGTTCAACTATTCTTTAATACAATCTGGTCATGGTTGTTCTTTTCGTTTCATTTACCATTAATAGCATTGTTCGATATTTGGTTGCTCATATTCTTGAATATAAAGATATTGATTATCTTATATAAAGAAGATGTCCTATCTTCTATCCTTTATACGCCATACATTATTTGGTTGCTATTTGCCTCTTATTTAAACTTATTTATTGTTATAAATAATTAGATAAATATGCCGACGGTTAAACCTGTCATGCAAGATGCTAATGTTGCTCCAACCAATGCTTTAAATGAAACATTGATTAGGTCATCTTTTCTTTCAGGCGCCATTGCAGTTATTCCAGAAATCAATATGCCTACTGATGAAAGATTCGCAAAACCACAGAGACTATAGAAAGTTATTAATTTTGACTTATCAGAAAGTTCACCGTTTTCTAAGGCTGCTAATCCTGGATATGCTACAAATTCATTTAGAGTTGTTTTAATTCCAAGTAGTTCACCAGCAATAATTGCTTCATCCCATGGTATGCCCATTAACCAAGCTATTGGTGCAAATATATATCCAAGTATAATTTCTATAGATAAATCAAAGCCGAGTTGATAGGAAATAGAACCTAATATTGAATTAACAATATATACCAAAGCGATTACAGCTATTAATATTGTTCCAACACTAACAGCTATACTTGCACCATCAGAGGTTCCTCTTGTTACTGCATCCATGGTGCTTTTGTATACTTTTGGAACTTTACTCTCATTAAAATCTGTAATTGTATTAGATGGAATCATAATATTTGCATACATTATTGCTGCGGGTACTGATAAGACCGATGCTGTAATAAAGTGTTGGATTAAGTTTTCATCTCCAAATGAACTTTCTAAAATTGTTATCAATGCAACCATTACAGATCCTGCTACTGTTGCCATTCCTGCAGTCATCAAAATTAATAATTCCTTGCTAGAAAGTTTACTAACATATGGCCTGATTAATAATGGAGCCTCGACCTGGCCAACAAAAATATTTGCAGCTGCACCTAAGCCAACCGGTCCACCAATATTAAACAGTTTTTGACAAGCTCTAGATATTAAATTTACGATAAAAGGAAGAACACCCCAATACCATAGTATTGCTGATATACATGCCATAACAATAATGTAAGGCAAAACACCAAAAGCAAATGTTTCAAGCAATGATCTATATGGACTCGATTCATCTGATGGTGGATAACCAAAAACAAATTTTGCACCCTCAACAGTAGCTTCTTGGAGAATAATTACGCCATTACCTAAAATCTCAAAAGCACTGATAATAAAAGGGACTTTTAATAAAATGGCTGCCAGTATTATTTGGGATAAAACTCCATAAGAGACATATTTATAATTAATAATTTTATAATTGTCAGAAAATGGCATAGCTATAATAATTAGGCCAATAAAACCTATTATTATTTGTAAAAGTGTATAAATATCCATACTAGTAAAGTTTAATTTCTTTTAATCTTTGATTAAGAAAATCGTCTGCGAGTATACCTTTATCCTCATCTCTAAAGATTGATTTTAAGTTGATTGATGGAGCTGGGTGGAGGAAGAAGGGAATACTATATCTAGATTTAGGTTCTGCGTCTTTATCCTGAATAACTCTGTGAGTTGTGCTTTTTAATTTTTTATCAGTCACAAGCTGCATCATATCTCCTATGTTACAGACAATAGCCTCAGAACTTGGCGCAACTTTAATCCATGATCCATCTTTACTTAAGACCTCAAGACCTCCCTCGTCTGCTCCAATAAGTAATGTAATGAGATTTATGTCTTCATGAGCTCTTGCTCTATGAGGGTTTGATTTTGATTCAACTGGGGGGTAATGAATAGATCTCAAAAGCGAGTTCCCTTTCTCAACCCATGAATCAAAATAATTATTATCAATATCTAAGGACATGGCTATTACAGATAATACTCTTGAACCAATTTTATGAAGTTCTTTGTATAGGTTATCAAAATATTTATTAAATTCAGGAACTTGGGCGATATTTAAATTTTGAGGTATTTTATCGTCATATGTATCATCAATAACTGGTCCATGGTGCCAAAATTCTTTTTGATCAGCGATCTTTTCACCAACCGCAGTTTCAATACCTTTGGGAGTATATCCTCTAGCTCCTTTTGAACCTACTGAGCTATATGTATTTTTAATCTCATAATCTAAATCAAAGAAAGCCTTTGAAGATTTATAACAATTGTTGACTAAGTCTTGAGATAAACCATGTTCAGTAATTGAAAAAAATCCATGGTTGGACAATGCATCCTTAAGTAATTTAATTGAGTGAGAATCACCCTTTTCAATTTCTTTGAAAGATAGTTCAGGTATTAAATTGCTCATAATAAAAAAGGCGGTGTAAAACCGCCTTTAAATTATATAGAAGTATGATTAGAATTTATACTGAATTCCTAATGATGCTCTCCATAAACTTTGAGTTGTAGATCTGTCTATATTGAAAGGATCATCAAAGCTATATCTAAAAGCATTTCTACTATAGTCATATCTCTCACCATCTACAATTCTAAGATCCAATACAGGAACTCTACCTGAATAATATCCATACTTAATAATACCTTTATCATCATCAATAAAGTTTAATAAGTTTTCTAATGCGAGAGTGATGACAAAAGCATCCCCTTCTCTAAATCCAGGAAGCTCTTGGACCACATTGAAATCTAAAGATGTTTGCCATGGAAAATTACCTGCATCTCTTGGAGCAATTTTACCAGCATAATCTTCAAGACCCCATACGTTATATAAGAAATCCAAAACTTCTGATTCTCTTTGAAGGGCGTCAGCAGAACCTTCAGCACCACACTTATATGAGTAACATATTAGTGGATCATTAGTTGTTGGTATGTATAAAAGAGATGAACTATCATCATTTAAGTTAAATTCATAACCAAATGCTTTAGATCTGTAATCTCCTGGCCAACTGGTATATGTATCAAATGTTGGATACTTAACATTTCCAGATTCTTTAGAATAAACCAAACTAAATGTGGTTGGTGCATTCCCTCCAAAGAAATAATGTTTTGAAGTTAATGTAATTAAGAAGCTGTGTTCTGTTTCGTATGTTGATCTATTTTTCATTCTGTTATTAAAATCAACCGCACCAGTTTTACCAAAGTTTGAATTTGATGTCGAAGAAGTCATATCACTTCTGTTTTGGTGATCTTGTGCAGTGTATGCCCAGGTTAAAAGAGTATCTCCATCTCTAAATCCTTTAGTAAGACTTGCTGAGAAAACTTCTCTATCACCACAACAAACATTGTAAAGACCGGCATGATAACCATATTTACCAGTTTGGTTATAAATTGGTCTTCCATCAGGTGCTTTTTCAGTTGGCACAGTTGGCTCGTCACCTACCATTGGGTAACCAGTATCAATTATTCTGTATAAAGCTTCCTCTTCTTCAGACTTTAATAATGTTAATGTCATATCAATATCGTAAGGAAGAATTCTGTTATAAGTTATATTAAGAATTGTTGATTTTGGCCACTCGAAACTTGGGGCGATAAAATCAACCTTACCAGATACATTGGCTGGATCAGAAATTGAGGCTATTACACAATCTGGTTTTGTATTAGAACCAGAAAAAGTATAGTCGCTATATAGACCTGTGGTTGGACAGTTACCATAACTACTTAAGTAATTTGCAGTAAGTGTTCCGGTGTTAGTATAAGCATTAGATATCCAAACATTTGGTAATTTTGCAGAATATGTACCATATGTAATATTTAAATCACTCATGTCATCTAAAACAATGTCAGCACCAAATCTATAAGTAGTTAAATCGGTGCCTTTAATTCCACCATTTTTAAAACCATATTCGTTTAAAAATGATGTATTTGTTGGAGTATCATCTCCTGAATATTCATCATGTCTAACTCCAAAAGTTAAAGTAACTTTATCTGACATAGTATATTCATCCATCACATACATTGATCTGAGATCGTATTCAAAGTCAGCAGCGCCATCAGCAACATTGCCAGTTTTAGTACCAGCAGCACTATAATCAGCAATTGTTCCAGACTGAACGTCTGCGAGGCTATCAAATTCATAAGTTCCGTCTTCATTTATTATGAAAACGTTATATGTGTCATAAACTGAATTTTCAATACCAGCTGTTATCTTATGATTGTTTTGATAATAAGTTATCTTAGCTTTAAAGAAAGTATTTTCAGTATCAAGATCATTTGCCATTCTGTATATATCTGGACCAGCTACAAACTCATAACCAAAAGCATCATCAATAACAACACTAGGCATATTCTGTCCTGCTGGTGATACCTGATCAGTTGCAGTTTCTTTTGTTGACAAATAGACTTCTGAAATTAAATTATCCGCAAGATCTGATACTAAGTGGAAACTGTTAGTAGTTGTCTCCTCTGATTTGATATATCTTGCTGAATATAGAGCAACAGTATTTCTGTCTGAAGATGATCCTCTTAAATCTGTTCCATAAACATCTTTATGATTAAAAGTTAATCTATGTTTATCATTTATATTCCAATCTAATCTAATAGATGTATTTTCTTGAGACGATTCAGTCGCACCAGTTGGTCCGAATGGATCAAGCCCAATCAGTGATTGAATTGCATTTCTGACTTCTGCTGCTTGATCAGCAGTTACATCAAGAAGATTCTCTGCCCCTGAACCTTGTATGCCATATCTTAAAGGGTTTGATATTTCAGCTTCACTATAGGTTACATAGAAGAATAGTTTATCTTTAATGATAGGCCCGCCTGCTGCAAGTTCATATGCTGTATCTTCTTTTGTGATATCAACATCTTCACCCTCAAGCTTATCTCCCATTAACGAATCACCTCTATCAAAATAAGCAACATCTCCAGTAAATTCGTTTGTTCCCCCTTTGGTAACAATATCAATCACACCACCTCTAAACTGAGCGTATTCTACAGAGGCTGGTGCAACCTTAACGGCAAGTTGATCTATTGAACCGAAGTTAATTGGACTTCTTTGAGAAGGATAACCATTATCATTTAATCCAAAATCATCATTAAAAGAAACACCGTCAACTCTAATATCATTAGTTCTTGGATGAGCCCCACCAATTGATATTGATTCTTCACCATCTTCTTCGTCATCAAGTGTTACAAAAGGATTTAATTTTAGAATATCTTTTAGGTCTCTAGTAACAGAAGGTGTTGTCTCAATTGTTTCACTATCAATAACTGTAGTGAATCCATCTCTGTCCATTGTAATTCTTGAGCCAGTAACGATAAGTTCATCGACTGAATCAGCAGAAACAAGAGAGAAAGACAATCTTCTTGTATCACCAACAACCAAAGATGTTGTTGCGTTTTGTGATAACAATCCAGCAGCGGTTACAGTAATTTTATAAGGACCGCCAGGTCTCAAACCGCCAGCAAAATATCTACCAGATGAGTCTGTTGTTCTTGTAACTGTTGTATTGGTTGGTTCATAAGTGATTTCAACTTGTGCTCCATCAACTGATCCTGCTGAAGAAGATACAGTACCTGAAATGTCAGATGTAAGTTCTTGAGAAAGAAGAATTGGTGAAATAAAGATTGAAAATAAAGAGAGTTTAATAAAATTCCGAATCATAATATTTACGCCCCTAACGTAGAAATTTTCTTACTACATAATATATATCAAAATTTACGTCACGACCATTACAATTTTGTGAAATTTTAGTGAAATGTTATTTTAATTTAACTTTATTAGAACCAAAGTATGGCTCTAAGCATTCTGGGAGCTTAATTTCTTCTTCGCCATTAAATCTATTTTCTAATAATGCAATTAAAGTTCTACCAACAGCCAAACCTGAGCCATTAATGGTATGAGCAAAAGCATTGCCATTTTTATCTTTAAATTTAATATTTGCTCTTCTAGCTTGAAAATCTGAGAAATTTGAACAAGAAGATATTTCTCTATATTTGTCTTGGCTAGGCATCCAAACCTCAATATCAAATGTTTTAGCTGATGAGAATCCTAAATCACCAGTGCAAAGTTCAATGACTTGATATGGTAATTCAAGCTTATCAAGAATTTGACACGCATTTGATAGTAAATTTTTTAAACAATCCATTGAGCTATCAGGATGAGTGATTTGTACAAGTTCAATTTTCTCAAATTGATGTTGTCTTATTAATCCTCTAGTGTCTTTACCATAACTTCCAGCCTCTGACCTAAAACATGAAGTATGTGATGTAACTTTCACGGGAAGCTCTTTTTCATCTAAAACGCTATCCCTAAACATATTTGTAAGCTGCACTTCAGCAGTTGGACTTAAATACAACCTATCAGATATCTTAAATTGATCTTCTTCAAATTTTGGCAATTGACCCGTACCTAGCAAAGATTCCTTATTCACTATGTAAGGAAGATAAAATTCTTGATATCCATTACTAGCCGCTTCATCTAACATGAATGTTATTAGAGCTCTTTGTAATTTTGCTACATCACCTTTTAGAACTGCAAAACGAGATCCAGCTAGTTTAGCAGCAAGTTCAGTATCAATATGATTAGTTATTTCAAGATGGTCTAGTGTGTTCTTTGATTTTATATCACCATATTTTTCAATTACAACATTATCTTCTTCATTTTTTCCTTCTGGTACTGATTCATGTGGAATATTTGGTATATCAAGCAATAAGTCATTAATTTCATTTAATAAACTTTGAAGTTCTTCATCTTTAACTTCTAGCTCTTGATTTTTTTCATCAATGGTTTTTTTTAGATCAGCAGTATCTTCTCCAGAAGCTTTAAGTTTTCCGAAATTACTTGATAGTGATTTTCTTTCAGCCTGAAGACTTTCCACATCTATTTGTAGCTCTTTTCTTTTTTTATCGAGAGACTGAAAAGATGTTTTATTTAATTTATAGCCTCGACTATTTAAAGATGATTCAATATCTTCAAAATTATCTCTTAGTTTTTTTATATCTATCATTATTTAGCTAACAATGCTCCTAAATAAGTCGCAAATATCGTAAGTATTATTGTGATTATTATATATGAAAGAGCTGAAATAAAATTTGTATTAGCCATCAAAATTGTTTGATAGGTTAACGCTGACATTGTTGTAAAAGATCCTAGAAAGCCAATAATAAAAAAATAATATGTAGTATCTTTGATTGGCAATGTAACTCCCACGATTAGTCCAATTAAAAAACATCCAACAACATTCACAAACAATGTTCCTACTGGAGAGGACAATGACAAATAATTCTCAAATATTTCATTGATTCCAAATCTTGAGATAGCTCCAAGCGCTCCTCCGAAACCAACATATAAAAAATTTATTAACATTATTTTTTAAAAAACCTTACTAAATTTTCAACACCCATATTATCTTTATATTTTATTTGAAGTGTGTCCTCATTGATGAATTCAACATAATAAGAATTATTATCTTCGATAATTTTAAAACTTTTATCAGAAACAGTTTCAATATCTATATCCTCAGAGAAACCACTATATATGAATTCTAAAATATTATTATTGATTTCATCTTTTTTTATTATTCTTACCTGATCAAATTCTAAGTCATAGATTTTTATACCATTATTATCAATTAAATACCTTTCTTTGAAGGGCTCATCAACTTCAATCTGCAAAGAATTATTATTGTCTCTGGTAATCTTTCCTGAAGAAGTATCAAAGTTATTATTAATTTTATTTAAGCTTGTTTGTGTAAAAGATAATTCGTTTTTAAAAAAAATATTTAAATCTTGTAGGGAAGCAGATGAAATCATCACGTTAAAAATTAACAATAAATTAATAAATATAGATTTCAATTTAATCTCTTTTTGGAACTAAAACTTCTCTAGATCCATTTGAGCTCATTTCTGAAACAAGTCCAGCCTCTTCCATTGTTTCTATTATTCTTGCTGCCCTGTTGTAACCAATTCTTAATTTTCTTTGAACAGCCGATATAGATGCTCTTCTAGATTCAATAACAAAATTAACCGCTTCATCGTATAACTCATCATGTTCATCAGATGATCCTGTATCTTCTCCAGTCCAACCTGGAATTGGGCCAGTGTCTTGGGTTGATGAAGTTATTTCATCAACATAATTTGGTTCTGCTCTTGATTTCCAATCGTTAACAACTCTATGAACTTCATCGTCACCAACAAAAGCTCCATGAACTCTTACTGGAACTCCAACACCTGGGGGAAGATATAACATATCTCCATATCCTAGAAGTTGTTCAGCTCCACCTTGGTCTAGAATAGTTCTAGAATCAATTTTTGTAGAAACTTGAAATCCTATTCTGGTCGGTATATTTGCTTTAATTAATCCAGTTATAACGTCAACTGATGGTCTTTGAGTTGCAAGAATAAGATGTATTCCAGCTGCTCTAGCTTTTTGTGCAATCCTTGCAATTAGGTGCTCAACTTTCTTTCCAACAAGCATCATCATGTCTGCAAATTCATCAACTACTACAACTATAGATGGCAAAACTTCTAAATATTCCTCTTCATCTTCATTCAATGGATTTAAAATTTGCTTTCCATTTTTTTCAGCTTCTTCTATTTTTTTATTAAAACCTGCTAAATTTCGAACTCCCATCATAGACATTAATTTGTATCTTCTATCCATTTCAGCAACACACCATCTTAATCCGTTAGATGC
>TARA_B100001175_G_C19514566_1_pt1 | contig 10109 bp, 6 predicted proteins | sample TARA_B100001175 | Tara Oceans TARA_B100001175
GTTAAGACTTGAAATGCCTTTTCATGAGCCCTAAAATTTGGGAAATTTAAAAAATGGTCTGTATTTAAGACCCCAACTAGTTTAACATTATTAAAGTCAAGTCCTTTTGTAACCATCTGAGTACCAATTAATATATCTATCTCATGATTTGAGAATGAGTTTATAATCTTATCAAAAGACCATTTACCTCTAGTTGTGTCCCAGTCCATCCTACTGACTCTTGCTTTAGGGAAGTATTCTTTAATACTTTCTTCAATTTGCTGGGTTCCATCACCCTTATTAATCATATTATCTTCCCCACACATAGAACATGTCTTAGGAATTTTAGTAGAAAAACCACAATAGTGACACTTTAGATTATTTGAAACATTATGGTAAGTAAGTGTCACATCACAATTATCACAATTAATATTATGTCCACATGTCTTACACATCCATATAGAAGCATACCCTCTTCTATTTCTAAAAAGTATTACTTGTCTATTATTTTTTAATGTATCATCTATCTCATCTATTAATTTTTTTGAAAAAAGACCATTCATATTGTCATTAATAATCTCTTCTTTAAGATCTATTGTTTCAATTCTAGGCAATTTTATACCTCCATACCTTTCATGAAGCTTTACCCATCCATACTTTCCATTTCTAGCATTTTCTGATGATTCAATTGAAGGTGTTGCAGAGCCAAGTATAATTTTTGATTTATATAATCTTGATAATACAATTGCAGAGTCTCTAGCATGATATCTAGGCGAGGGTTCTTGCTGCTTATATGAATTCTCATGCTCCTCATCAATTACAATTAAACCAAGGTTATTAAATGGAAGAAACAAAGATGATCTTGCACCAATAATTATCTGAGGATTATTTTTATTCTGTTTAACATTTTTCCATACCTCTGTTCTTTCATGTATTGAATTCCTTGAATGAAAAACAGAGACTTTATTACCAAATCTGTTTTTTAACTTTTGTATTATCTGAGTTGTAAGAGATATTTCGGGAAGTAGATATAAAACTTGTTTATTATTATTTAAGAATTTTTCAATAATCTTTAAATAGATCTCTGTTTTTCCAGAAGATGTAACTCCCTCTAGCAATACAATATCTTTGCTTTCAAATTCTAAATTAATTTGCCTAAAAACTTTTGATTGTGATTTAGATAGAACAATATTCTTTTTAATCTCAAAATCGTTTTCAATATTCCGATCCTCTTTAAATTTTTTAATCTCAATTATATTTTTTGTTTCAAGAGACTTTAGTGAAGAACTTGAAAAACTTATATGGTTTTTTATGTCAGCTATTCTTATCCAATTGTTTCTATTTTTATCTAGTTTTATTATTGTCATCAAAATTTCTTTCTGCTTTGGGTATTTATTAATACTGTCTTGAATACCTTCTATGTTTTGTTTAGACTTTATTTGTCTTTTAAGTCTAATGAACTTAACCAACTTGGGCCTATATTTCTCTTTTATTTGTTGTTTTAACTCAATGTATCCAGACTGTATCATTTTTTGTAAAATAGGATAAACCGTTTTACGATCAGTTATAAGATTAATGTCTGCAATTCTTATATCTTCTTGATCTAATGCTTCATAAATTAAGTATTCATTATCACTCATATTTTTAATTTCTTCCTCTGAAGTATCAATTTTAGAAATAATTGATTCACTCTCTAATAACAAAGTTGAAGGAACTGCAGCTTTAAGTATATCACCTATCGGTGAAAAATAATATTTTGACATCCAGGTCCAAAAATTAATTCTTTTTTGGTCCACAATTGCTTTTGAATCATATATAAACTCTATTGGCTTCACCTCATAGTTAAGCGGACTCTCATTATGAAGTCTACAAATAATGCCAGTATAAATTTTTCTTTTTCCAAAACTAACAGCTACTCTATAACCAACTTCTAAAATTTTAGACTCTTCTTTAGACAACTTATAAGTAAAAGGCTTTGGGAGAGGAAGAGGTAAAATTACATCTGCATATGAATTCATAGTTAATTATAATATATTCTTTCTAATTTAGCAATTGTAGTATGAGAAAATTCCTAACATTATCACTCTGTCTATTATGTACTTTTATATATTGTCAAGATAGTAAAAATAGAGTAAGAGGAAAGGTTCAAAGTGAGTCATCACAAAGTTCACTTCAAAATGTTCACGTATTAAACCTTAGCAAAGTTGTTGGAACAATAACTGATAGTGAAGGTATCTTTGAAATAAATGCTTCAGTTGCTGATACTTTATACTTCTCTTATATTGGATATAAGCCTCTCAAAATTGTTGTAACAAATGATTTAATTAAATATGAAAACAACGACCTAACATTTAATTTAACTGAGTTAGCTTTGGCTCTTGAGGAAGTTGTTATCACACCATATAAACTAACTGGGTATCTAGAAATTGATGTAAAAAATGCTCCAATTAATTCCTCTCCTAGATACAGAATAATTGGTCTCCCAAATCTTGGTTACGAAGGGGGAAGAAGAACAAGGTCTGGAATTTCTAAGGTGCTAGGAGCTATATTTAATCCTGCAGATTTTTTAAATAGTTTATTTAAACGGAACCCAAAAAAAATGTCAAAGCTAAGGTTGATGAGAGAAGATGAAGAAATAAAAAATTTGTTATCAACAAAATTTGATAGAGAAGTTTTAGTTCAACTTTTAGGAATTCCCAAAATAGATATTAATGAGATACTTAGAAGTTGTAGTTTTTCAGATACTTTTATATCCGAAGCTAATGATCTTCAAATTATGGAGGCAATAAATGAATGCTATGACGAGTATAAGCTTTTAGAGTTTTAAAAATCCCTAAACTTAGTTTATCTTTGTGTATGAAAGAAAAAAAGTTAGACGCCATCTCCCCAATAGATGGAAGATATAGAGATAAGGTCGATTCTATTAGCAAATACTTTAGCGAAAAAGCCCTTATTTACTATAGACTAAAGGTTGAAATTGAATATTTCTTATTTCTATGTAAAAACCGTATCGGTAAGCTTAAGCCATTGAATTCAAAAGAAAAGAATAATCTAAGAAATATTTATAATGACTTTTCTATAAAAGATGCACTTAAAATAAAAAAAATAGAAGAAAAAACTAATCATGATGTTAAGGCAGTTGAGTATTTTATAAAGAAGAAATTTGATGATTATAAATTAAGCAGATATAAAGAGTTTATTCATTTTGGCTTAACCTCTCAGGATATCAATAATACTGCAATACCACTTTCAATAAAAGAGTTTATCAATAATATTTATCTTCCTGAGTTAGATAAATTAATTAAGCATTTAGATCAGTTGTCAAAAAAATATAAAGATATTTCGATTATATCTAGAACTCATGGACAGCCAGCCTCTCCAACAAAATTAGGGAAAGAAATTCTAGTATTTTCTACAAGAATTAAGAATCAAAGAAAAAACTTAATTAGAATACCAAATTCTGCAAAATTTGCAGGAGCAGTTGGAAATTTTAATGCGCATAAGGTTGCATTTCCAGAAACAAATTGGAAAGACTTTGGAAAGAGATTTGTTGAATTAGAACTTGGTTTAGATTACTCTTTCCCTACAACTCAAATTGAACATTATGATTCTTTTGCTTCTTTATGTGATAATGTCAGAAGAATAAATAATATACTACTTGATTTAAGTCTAGACATATGGACGTATATTTCTTTAGATTATTTTAAACAAAAAATCAATAAAGATGAAGTAGGATCTTCTGCAATGCCACATAAGATCAATCCTATTGATTTTGAAAATGCTGAAGGAAATATAGGAATTGCAAATTCAATTTTTGATTTCTTTTCTAATAAGTTAACAAAATCAAGACTTCAAAGAGATCTAAGTGATAGTACAGTTCTAAGAAATATTGGTGTCCCGTTTAGTCATACTGTAATATCAATTAAATCAATAATTAAAGGTTTAGACAAACTAATTGTAAATAAAACTAAAATTAATGCTGACCTTGAAGATAATTGGATTATTATTTCAGAGGCCATTCAAACAATTCTTAGAAGAGAAGGGTACTCAAATCCTTATGAGTCATTAAAAGAACTGACAAGAAAAAATTCTTCTATAACAAAAGAAATTCTTCATAAATTTATAGATGATCTTGAAGTAAGTGAAAAAATAAAAAATGAGCTAAAGGTTATAACTCCATCAAATTACACAGGTATATAGAATTATGAATTTTAATCGAATTTTATCAATTTTTATAATATTTTCTTTATTTGTCATAGGCTGTAAGAAGGAAAGTGATGAGGATCCTAATATTGCAAAACTTGAGAATGATCTTGAAATTAGTGACTTTATTTGGAAAGGTTTAAATCAATATTATTATTGGCAAGAAAGTGTAATAAATCTAGCTGATAGCAAACTTGATAATCTCTCTGATTATTCATTTTATCTTAGTCAAAATCCTAATCCTGAAAATTTTTTTGAATCTCTTAAACATCCTGATGATAGATTCAGTTGGATTTCAGATGACTATGAAGAACTAGAGAATTATCTTCAAGGAATTGATTATTCTGATGGAATGGAGTTTGGCTTATTCCTTGAATGTAATGGTCAAAATGTATTTGGTTTTGTAAGATACGTACATAAAGATTCTGATGCTGATATAAACGGAGTAAAAAGAGGATACTTCTTTAGTGAAGTCAATGGGACAAGACTTAATAAGGATAATTATAGAGATCTTCTCTATGATGATAATCTATTGACCAGTACATATGGATTTGCAAATTTAAACTATGATGAAAATAATCAATGTGCTAGTTTAACCTCTAATAGTACAAATGTTACTTTGAATAAATCTAGATTAGTTAAAAACCCTATACATATCTCCAAGACAATAGATATAGATCAAAAAAAGATTGGATATCTTATGTATAACCAATTTCTTGGAAATGTAGAGTCTGAAAATAAAGACTATAATCTTGAATTAAATAATGTATTTGGAGAATTTAAATCACAAGGTGTTGATGAACTAGTTCTAGATCTTAGGTATAACCCTGGAGGGAGGATTTCAACATCTATTAATCTTGCTTCAATGGTCACTGGTCAATTTAACAATCAAATCTTTGCAAAAGAAAAATGGAACTCAAAATTAATGGATTACTGGAATGAAAATAATCCAGACAATCTAATTAATAGGTTTGTTAGTGATATGGATGGAATTCCCATAAACTCTCTTAATCTCAACAGAGTATATGTATTAACTACATCTAGAACTGCATCTGCAAGTGAATTACTAATAAATGGGCTTGACCCATATATTGACGTTATTCATATTGGAGATTATACAGTTGGGAAAAATCAAGGTTCAATAACTCTGTATGATTATATAAACGATCAGCGTGATAAGAATCCTAACCATAAATATGCTATGCAGCCAATTGTTCTTAAGATTGGAAATGTAGCAGGTTATACAGACTTTCCTGATGGACTAGTACCAGATTATGAAATTAAAGAGTCTATTAGGACTGCTGGTGAACTAGGTAATAACAATGAGCAACTACTTAAAATAGCAATTGATCATATCTTTGGTAATATTCAGTTTATATCATCTGATGATAATATAAGAGAAATTTATATTCCAGAAGAATCTTTAAAACAACAGTTAATTAGAGATAGGATATTTATTAAGTAATTATCTATTTTGTTAAATACATTTTTCTTCTAGAATAAAGTTCAAAAAATGCATCATCATTTAAGTCATCAATAAACAAAATACTTTCTCCAGTACTTTTCATCTCCGGCCCTAGCTGTTTATTAACATTAGGAAACTTGTTAAAAGAAAAAACTGGTTGCTTAATTGCGTAACCATTTAGCTTTGGGTTAAATTTAAAATCCTTTACCTTCTTTTTTCCAAGCATAATTTTTGTAGCGTAATTGACATATGGTTCTTTATAGGCTTTTGAGATAAACGGAACTGTTCTAGATGCTCTTGGATTAGCTTCAATAATAAAAACCTTATCGTCTTTAATTGCAAATTGAATATTAATAAGACCAACAGTCTTAAGGGCTAAAGCAATTTTTTTGGTATGATCTTTTATTTGTTGAATTACAATATCTCCTAAACTAAATACAGGAAGAGTAGCATTTGAATCCCCCGAGTGGATTCCACATGGTTCAATATGCTCCATTATTCCAATAATATATACATCTTTTCCGTCAGATATTGCATCAGCTTCTGCTTCTATAGCACCATCTAGGTAGTGATCCAAAAGCAATTTATTATTAGGGATTTTCCCTAATAAGTCTACTACGTGCTCTTCAAGTTCCTCCTCGTTTATAACAATTTTCATTCCCTGACCACCCAAGACATATGATGGTCTAACTAGAATTGGAAAGTCTAATTTTTTTGAAAGTTTAACAGCTTGTTTAGCAGTAGTTGCAACACCAAAATCTGGATAAGGAATTTTATTATCTTTTAATAATGTTGAAAAACTTCCCCTATCTTCTGCCAAATCCAATGATTTAAATTCAGTTCCTATAATTTTTATACCATATCTATCAAGTTTTTCAGCTAATTTAAGAGCGGTTTGACCACCAAGCTGAACAATTACTCCTTCAGGATTTTCATGTCTGATTATATCATAAATGTGTTCCCAAAATACTGGTTCAAAATATAATTTATCAGATATATCAAAATCAGTAGATACTGTCTCAGGGTTACAATTTATCATAACTGTTTCATAACCACATTCACTTGCAGCTAATACCCCATGGACACAACAATAATCAAACTCTATACCTTGACCAATTCTATTTGGGCCTGAACCCAGCACCACTATCTTTTTCTTTTTTGAAACTGCACTCTCATTCTCTGAATAATCTTGCTTATTTTTCAGCTTCATTTTTTGTTCAAAAGTAGAATAGTAATATGGCGTTTCTGCTCGAAATTCTGCAGAACACGTATCAACTAATTTATAGACTCTATGAATACCCAACTTATCTCTTTTCTTATAAACTAAACTCTCAACACAGCCAAGCATAAATGCTATTTGTCTATCTGCAAAACCTTTTTGTTTAGCCTCAAGCATTAGATCATAATCAATAGATTTAATATTATATTTTGAAATTTCTTTTTCTAGTATATACAATTCCTCATACTGTTTTAAGAACCACATATCAATCTTTGTTATTTCATAAATTCTTTTTAGAGAGATACCTATTTGAATTGCATCATATAAGACAAAAACTCTATCCCAACTTGGATACTTTAATTTTTCAATTATAGTATTATAATCCTTATATCCTTTTCCATCAGCTCCTAGACCATTCCTCTTAATTTCTAGAGATTGAGTGGCCTTATGAAGGGCTTCTTGAAAAGATCTTCCAATACCCATTACTTCTCCAACTGCTTTCATTTGTAATCCAATAGTTCTTTCTGATCCTTCAAACTTGTCAAAATTCCATCTTGGAATCTTAACTATTACATAGTCTAAAGTTGGTTCAAATAATGCAGAAGTAGATTTTGTGATTTGATTACTTAACTCGTCAAGTGTATAACCAAGAGAAAGTTTTGCAGCAACTTTTGCTATGGGGTATCCTGATGCTTTGGATGCCAATGCTGAAGATCTAGACACTCTAGGATTAATCTCAATAGCAATAATATCTTCTTTTTCATCTGGACTAACAGCAAATTGAACATTGCATCCTCCTGCAAAATCACCTATACTTCTCATCATTTTAATTGCCATATCTCTCATCCTTTGATAAGTTGTATCTGAGAGAGTCATTGCTGGAGCAACAGTTATTGAATCACCTGTATGTATTCCCATTGGATCCATATTCTCAATAGTACAGATAATTACAACATTATCATTCTTATCTCTTAATAACTCTAATTCATATTCTTTCCAACCAATTAAAGCTTTATCTATTAAAACTTCATGTATCGGAGAAGACTCAAGTCCTCTGGTTAGAAGCTCATTAAAATTTTCTTCCTCATATACAATTGAAGCGCCTGTTCCACCAAGGGTAAAAGATGGACGAATAACAAGAGGAAAACCAAATTTTTGTGCTATTTCTTTCCCACTTAAAAAAGAAGCTGCTCTTTCTGCAGGAGCAACTGGAATATCGATTTTATTTAACAGAAGCCTAAACTTTTCTCTATCCTCAGTTATTTTAATAGCATCTATATCAACACCAATAATTTTGACAGAAAACCTATCCCATATTCCTTTGTCTTGAGCTTCAATACATAGATTAAGTGCTGTCTGGCCCCCCATTGTAGGTAAAACAGCATCTATCTTATGTTTCTCTAAAATTTCAATTATTGATTGAGTTGTAAGAGGTTTAAGATAGATATGATCTGCCATCGCAGGATCAGTCATTATAGTTGCTGGGTTAGAATTAATAAGTATTGTTTTAATTCCATCTTCCTTGAGCGATCTAAGAGCTTGAGAACCAGAATAATCAAATTCACAAGCTTGACCAATTATTATTGGTCCAGAGCCTATAATTAGAATTGATTTAATCTTTTTGTCTTTAGGCATAAAATCTTACAAAAATATTAAAAAAAAAGTGCTACAATCGTAACACTTTTAAAAAGTTATCAAAAATTATTTTTTATGACGCGATTCACTTGAAACCGATATTTTTTTTCGACCTTTTGCCCTTCTAGAAGAAATAACATTTCTCCCATTAGCAGTGGACATTCTATCCATAAATCCATGCTTATTTCTTCTTTTCCTCTTTGATGGCTGGTAAGTTCTTTTCACTTCTTATTTAAATTAAATATCAGTTGGCAAATATAATATCTTTTTAAACAAGTTCATATTAATATTATTAAATTGTAGTTTTGTAAAAAAAGTTATGTTTCCAAAAAATATAAAATTAATACTTGCGATAGCTCTCTTAGGGTATGGTATATATCAGATTACTGAAACCTATATTGGAAATGGAATTTTTATGTTCCTATTATCAATAATATTAATAATCTTATATTTCAAAAATGAGATACTAATCCTTGCATTTCTTAGTCTTAGAAAACAAAATTTTGATAAAACACAAAGACTATTGTCACTTATTAAAAATCCAAAAAGTGCTTTAATAAAAAAACAACAAGGTTTTTATTATTATTTAAATGGCTTAATACAATCTCAACATAATCTAACAATAGCAGAAAAAAACTTTAGAGAAGCTCTAAAACTTGGTCTTAACACTAGTAGTGATATGGCAATGGCTAAACTTAGCCTTGCTGGAATAATGATGCAAAAAAGAAGAAAAAGAGAGGCCCAGATGCTTTTAAGCGAAGCCAAGGGTCATGATAAGCACAATATGCTTACCTCACAAATTAGAATGATGCAAGAGCAAATGAAAAGAATTTAGCATTTGAAAAAAAAATCAATTCTCTTATAAATATTTCTTATCTTTGCTGTCCGGCTAAAAATTAAATATGTATCAAATTAATCTGGAGAATAATGAATTTTTAAGACAGTTTGAGGTTAAACACAAGAACTCTCTGGCTAGAATAGAATACGCGGAACAGGAAAGAAAAATTTTTCTTACAAAGATACATATACCAAAAGAACTTAAGGATGATAAATTTGAAGAACAATTTATAATAAAAGTTCTAGAGTTTATCGAAGAAAAAAAATTAAGGGTTGTTCCAACTTCACCAAAGATTGCGGGTTTTGTTAGAAAGAACAAAGCATTTAAGCATCTTCTGCCTGTTGGCATTAAACTATAATTTACGCTACAGCGTATCCTTCTGAATCTACTTTTTCAATTCTTACTTTTTTGATCTGGCCAACTAGATTCTTATTCCAATCTTTTCTAACCCTGATATAATTTTCAGTATATCCTTCAATTAAACCATTTTTATTTTCAGATTCAAACAAAACATTATAGTCAGTGCCAATGTTATTTTTATAAAAACTTGTTTTTTTTGATGCAGAAAGCAATCTTAATAATTTACTTCTTTTATTTCTTGTTTTTTTTGGGACTACTCCATTTAACTCAATTGCTTTTGTATTCTCTCTTTCAGAATAAGAAAATACATGTAGATATGTAACATCTAATTTTTCAATGAAATTATATGTTTCCAGAAACATATCATCTGTTTCTCCTGGAAAGCCAACAATTACATCAACTCCAATTGA
>TARA_B100001175_G_scaffold61780_1_pt1 | contig 10108 bp, 9 predicted proteins | sample TARA_B100001175 | Tara Oceans TARA_B100001175
CACGGCAACGGAACGCTTAATTCAACAAGCACTTGAACGTCTCATGTCAGGTAGAACAAGCTTTGTAATAGCACACCGATTAAGCACTATTCGGAATGCGGACCAGATACTAGTTCTTAGAAACGGCAAAATAATCGAACAGGGATCACACGATGAACTAATTAACCAACAAGGGCTCTACTCTCGATTAGCTCGAATTCAAAATACTACATTTATAGAAGAAGGCTTCGAGAAACTAGAATCAAATTACAAATAATATCTATGTCCACCATCGTCATCGCAACTCAAAATAATAACAAGGCCGATGAAATAGCAGCTATTATCAATAGTGAATACACAATACAAACACTAGCTGAATTCAATAATGTCCCAATAGTTGAAGAAAACAAAAATAGCTTCACTGAAAACGCAAAAAAGAAAGCTTGTGAAATTGCATTCTGGCTTGGGCATCAAACACTTAATAATATACCAGACTATGTTATAGCTGATGATTCCGGACTGGAAGTCGATATTCTTAACGGTCAGCCAGGAATACATTCTGCACGATACGCTTCTGATAAACAAAACAACAATGCTTCTGACAATGACAACAATACAAAACTACTTACAGAACTCGCAGGAGTGCCTGATCCTGAACGAGGTGCTCAATTCTGCTGTGCACTAGCTATAGTAACAGTAGGACAAATAGAAACAAAAACGTTCAAAGGCACATGCCGAGGTCGCATCAGTAAATCAGAAACTGGAAAACATGGCTTTGGTTATGATTCTTTATTTATACCAGACGGATACAGTCAAAGCTTTGCCGAGCTAGGACCAAAAACTAAGAATTTAATCAGTCACCGTGCCAAAGCCTTATCAAAATTGGCAAATTTTTTAAATAATCCTTATGAAGGAAGATAAAATTTTTATTAAGTTCGAATTGACTTATAAAAAAGAAGAGGATTAATTAAATCCATGCACATTCAAATAGTAAACTTCAACTTAAATGACTTATCTCATGAAGACTACGAAAAAGCCTGCAATGAGATAGCCCAGACATTTGCTGATTTACCAGGGCTGATTTCTAAACACTGGCTATCTGATAAGAACAACAACACATACGGAGGTATATATTTCTGGGAAAGCCACGAAGCCATGCAGAATTATCTCGAGTCTGATGTTTTCAGTGAAATTGCAAATAACCCTTCATTTAGTAACACCACTTCAAAAGATTTTGCTATATTGGAAGGCCCAACAAAAACAACTAGAGGAAACAATTAAACAAGACTATTTTTGGCCGGTTCATTTTTCAAGTAAACGAGGAGAAGATTTACTAACCCAACCAGCTTCGCGTTGCCCTTGCCCTTTCATTCCAACATCTCCAAGGTCCAACCTAGCCTTTTTCACATATTTAAGAAGTCGCTCAACAATCTCTGGGTTTTCAAGAGCAAGGTTTTCATCTTCATGGATATCAAGAGCGAGATTGAAAAGTTTAATAGACTGCCGACCTTCAGGTTTACCCCAATTACGCTTTTTACTATTCATCTGAACAAAAAGTTTCCAGTCACCTGAACGCACTGCCTGTAATTGATCCATTTGGTAGTAATAAAAAGCTTCGCGTGGATCAGAGTTTGTTTGCCCGTTAAGAATAGACCAAATATTTTTCCCATCAATTACCTTATCTACAGGCACACTCCCACCTGCCAAACTAGCCAATGTAGGTAATACATCAATAGTACTTGTAAGAGCATCACTACTTGAACCGGCTGGAATTTTCCCAGGCCACCTAACAATACATGGGACGCGCATGCCCCCTTCATCCGTACGCCCTTTGCGCCCGCGTAACGGTAAATTGCTACCCTGTTTTTCACGAGCTGACCCATTATCACTTGTGAAAAGTACTAAAGTTTCTTTATCAATGCCTAATTCTTTCAACACTTTAAATAACTGCCCCATAGACCAGTCGACCTCCTGTACCCAATCTCCATAAGCGCCATCTTTGCTCGTCCCTTGGAATTGCTTACCGGGCACAAGCGGCAAGTGCACGGCTGTATGCGGCAAATAAAGAAAGAATGAATCCTCGCTGTGCATTTTAATAAACTTTATCGCCTCTTTTGTATAAAGCTCAGTGATAGTTGTGTCACGTTGCACACTTTCCTCTATAACAATCAGGTCTTGAACAAGCGGCAAGGGAACATCCTTTCGATTCATATCATTGCTGTAAGGGATACCGTAATAATGATCAAAACCCTGATTAGTAGGCATGAATTTGGGATGGTCACCAAGATGCCATTTTCCTATACACATTGTTTCATAGCCTTGTTCTTTCAATATTTCAGCAACAGTCACTTCATCCGGATTGAGACCTTTTCGAGCCGAAGGAAATAAAACACAGAGGTTTTTCTCATCTACATGCATGTTTAAACGCCTAGGATAACACCCAGTCATTAAACTTGCTCGAGATGGAGTGCAAACAGAACAAGTTGAATAAAAATCAGTTAGCCGAATCCCTTCACTAGCCATACGATCGAGATTTGGAGTCGTTTTATTCTTGGCTCCAAATGGACCTATGTCCGCATAGCCAAGGTCATCACAAAAGACGACAATGAAATTAGGTTTAACTGCAGCTTTTAGTTGTACTAAAGACAAAAAAAATGAAATCAAATAAATAAACCTCATATAAAAAAATTGTAAAAAAAAACACGAAAATAAATTTCGTGTTTTTTTAAATTATTCAGAAAACTATTTAGTCGAGCTCTTTGATTTTAATTTTTCTCCAACGGACTTCATATGGCCCTGACCCTCTACCAATACTATGAACTTGCAGCCCAATAAATCCTTTAGGATGACTTTTGTATTTCTCTTCGTGATTTAAATCAGATACAACCGCACCGTTTATCCAAACTTTTATATTAGCACCATCAGCCACAACTCGATATTTATTCCATTTCCCATCTTTAAAGTGTTTGTGAGGTTTAAGCTTGTCTGCTGGAGTCATCCAACCCCCTGCTGCTTCACCGTAAATATAACCGGCCTCGGCACCATTTTTACCACTAGCTTCAATTTCAACTTGCGGCCCATTTACACGACCCTTAGGACCCCCTTTTGTTTGAGAACGTATCTGCACGCCTGAATTGAGCTTATCATCTACCTTCACCTCAAAAATAAGATCGAAATTACCATACTCCTTATCACTGCATAAAAACGAATTGGGGCTACCCTCATTTGTTTTACCAACTACTGATTTCTTCTCAACTCGATATGTAGCAGTACCGTTTCGCTGAGTCCATCCCTCCAAAGTTTTGCCATCAAAAATGGCCTTGTACTTTTTATCCGCTGCATAATTAGATGCACTGAATAACAAGGAAAATAAAAGTGTAATTGTTAGCTTGTTCACGGCCAAACTCTTTAATACTTAACAGCTTCGAGTCAATGAAAAACTAATTAGATTCAAGGAACTTAATTATTTTAATGCTGGACTCCATATTAAAAGAACTATGATAAGTGGTACCGGCCACAAAATAAGCATTAGTAACGAAACCCAATATGGGAACCATTTTTTTGAGTCTTTAGATTCAGACATGATTATAATTAAATGGATAGAAATAACAAACGATCCATAAACAAATTGGCATCTTTTTGAAAAAAAATAAAGCTCATTTACCCTCAGAATCTACCCCATCATTACCACCAAGTTCTCGAAGTAATTTTGAAATATCTGTGTCAACTCCTCCACAACAAAATGAAAAATCCACTGGGGATCTACCTTGATTATCTAAAGCATTAACATCCGCACCATTATTTATCAGCAATTCAATTAATTCTGCTGGCCCCTTACTTGCTGCATTATGCAACGGAGTCCGCCCGATAAAGTTCTTTGCATTAATGTCTGCGCCTTTAGCTATTAATAATGAAACTATTTCTTGAGTCCCATCAAAAGCAGCAAAATGTAAAGCGGTACTACCATTTACATCAATGGAATTTATATTAGCTTTTTTTGATATTAATAATTCAACGAGATCCCCCTGCTCTTTCCAAACGGCAAAATGCAAAGGAGCCCACTTTAAAGGCCCAGCACTTTTGTCTACAGCTGCACCATTATTTATAAGCAGTTCAGCAATTTCATTGTGACCATTTGAAACAGCAAGACCTAATAAAGTTTTACCTCTATGGGAATCATCTACGCCAGCTGAATCGACATCTACGCCAGCTGATAAATGTAACTTTACAGTTTCCATATCCCCATCTACCACAGCTTCATAAACAGAAGGTTTCCCACACCCTATCAAAAAAATTAGGGTGATTAATTTAAATAAAATCTTTTTAACGGGAAACATAATAAGACTTTAAAACAAAAAAACAGCATTACTATTTTATGTTTAATTTTCGGCAGGCCATTTTTTAAATGGCGTCATTGGTGGATTCGGAGATTCTTCACGAAATTTTTTCCATTTCATTCGCTGATCGAATTTTGACTCCAAACTCTCGCATCCTGACAAATAAACAGTCGCAATTAAAATTACTATTATTGATATATGTTTCACTACTAATACTAAATTAAGAAATAACTAAAAAAATTAATTGCGACTTTTATAAATTACAAAAACAGCAACAATCAACAAACCAATAACAATTGAACTGATTATAACTAAAAAAGAAGTTGGCATAACAAAATAAGAGACCACCGAAGATTAAAAAAGAAAGGAAAAAACTTTTAATAGAGCGAAGAAAGGAAACTTTAATAAACAGTAATGGTCGGGATGGGGAGATTTGAACTCCCGACCTCTGCACCCCCAGTGCAGCGCGCTAACCAGGCTACGCTACATCCCGACCAAGAAGAAGAATCGTAGTGATCTCTATATCCTTTTCAAGAAAAAGAAAAAAACTAGATAAATAAAAGATTTATTACTTTGGTGATTTTTCGGGATCAGATTGCTTCGGTTTTACAGTTAACCATAAGTGATCAACAACATTAATTAGTCTCTCACCACCAGCTTTATCCATGCCTATTGAAGCATTAGACCTGCAAATCAAATTTGTATCAGGATCCATTACCTGAATTTTAAGAGGAACATTAGCAGCATTTGCTGTTTCACTTGCAACTATCTTTAATGTTAAATCCCCTCCTTTTTCTGTAGCTGGAATTTGAGCACTAACACCGTCTGGCAAGCCTTGAACAATAATAAAAGGCTCACCTGAAAACCCACCCAGCAAACTAATTTTTACGGTGAATTCAGAGGAAGTTCCCGCTTCGACTATTAATCGGTCAGGAGAATGAATGGCAGTCAAAGATGGCCTAGGGTGGTCTATCTCTAAACGATAAAAATGAGAATCACTTCCAGTTCGAATTAAATCGCTTACAGAAATCAAATACTCCCCATCAGCTGGAGCCTTCCAATTAAGCTTAGCGTCCTGCTTATTACCTGAATCATCATCTCTCCCTAATAGCTTTCCGTTTTGATCTTCAATTTTCAGAACAGGATCAAGTGATGAATTAAATTCTGATGCTCTTATTCCTATTAATAAATTGTCTCCCTTTCGGGCAGAAACTTTAAATCGATCTTCATCATCATCATAATTGATTCGACCATGAATAGCAGAGGGCCAATTGTAATTAAGAGCCGCATTAGGAGTGTTGTTTGGCTCAGTTTCAGATTTCCCACTTAAATCACCAACCAAAACAGGAACTGGTGCTGCAAGATTTGAATCTCCTAACCAGGCGACAGAAGAAAGATTATCTATATTAACTACTGCAGCACGCGCCCCAACTTTATCTCCAAAACCCCAACCCTCCATATGAACAGGCGTCTCAAATCCACGTTTAACACCAAGTGGATATGTATTTCTTGCAAAAGCTCCAGTACTAATCGTCATCCTATAGACTGTATGCTCACTACCATGAAATCTTGCTGTAGCATTAAATGGGAAAATTAATCCAGCTAATGTTACGGTGTAGTCACCAGTCTCTTTAACTTGATAAGCTAGCAAGGGATCTATGTTTTGAGTATCAGGTGCAAAAGCTAGCTTAACACCCTCTTCATTATGTAAATGAATAAAAGAATCGACTGGGGAATCTAATGAATATGAAAAACATTGAGCTACAATCCATTCCCCACGATTGACTCGAACAGTAAAAGCATCAACATCCCCATTTTTGCCTAGCCGGCCATTAACAACGGTTGGTGTGCTCTTAACATACTGTGACGCATTTAATTTATCGTTCGGTTCTTTCTCAACAATCTCCTCAGCTAACCCAATAAAAAATATGCAAGGCTTTGAAGATCCTTCATTATTATAAAAGCGAACTAAATGCGGGCCAACAGGTGTGCTCAAATCCACAGATACATTGTAAACGCCTTTTTTGTTTTTATTCGGTTTAAATACAATTCCAGAATGATCAACCCAAACATAACTCGGCCAGATTTCTGGTATATCTGCAACCTTCAGTTCTAACTCTGATCCCTGCCTAGCACCAGAGGGGAATATACTCGTAACAGATGGAGGCTTAGCGAAAACCACTGATACTCCAAAAAATATAATTAAGAACGCAGACAGAGCTGCAAAAGGGAACTGAATCACCCGAACAACTCCTTTATTGGCGCCCCCCCATTTACGATTGGCAGCGGTCGGCCTGTATTAGTATGTAATATCTTCTTTGGATTAATCCCCATTTTTGTATAAATCGAACACGCAAAATCTTCAGGTGAATATATTCTATCTGAAGCATAATAGCCTTTAACATCCGTCTCCCCAATAATCTGCCCAGCAGGAACCCCAGCCCCCGCCACTAAAACAGACATCGCATGAGGCCAATGATCTCGCCCAGCATCTTTATTAATTTTTGGAGTTCGACCAAACTCACCAAGAAGTAAAACCAAAGTGTTATCTAACTGACCTCTTTCGTGTAAGTCATTAATCAAAGCTGACATTCCTAGATCCACCCTATCTATCTTCTTTTTAAAACCGTCTTGAAAAATCTTAGTGTGATGGTCCCAACCTCCATTATATACAGTCACAAAAGAAACCCCCACTTCGCTCAATCTTCGAGCCAACAGTAAACGCTGCCCAAAATCATTGCGTCCATACCTATCTCTAACTTCTTTCGACTCTCTGCCTATATCAAATGCTGCTTGAGCATCATTAGAAGAAATCAAATCAATTCCTTGCTGGTAAAAACTATCAAAATCAATTGTTGGGTCAGCTGCTGTAGCATCTACTATTCTCAACATTCTATCGAGAGATTCCCTCAACTTGAGACGATTATTAGCACGTCCCTCACTAATACTTTTAGGCAAAACGACATCACGGACACGATACCCTTCCTTATTAGGGTCCCCATCAATAACAAATGGAGCATGTTGCCCGCCAAGAAAATGAGGGCCAGCTGATCGAGATTTTCTAGGAAGTGTAGCATAGGACGGCAAACCTCCTTTTACCCCTCTAATGTGCGAAACAATTGAACCAAAAGAAGGATGAAAGGAAACAGAAGAACCACAATTAACCGGAACTGGAGTAGGAGCCCCAGTCATCATATAGTGATTACCTCCACCATGGTTTGGATCCTTATGACAAATTGATCTTAAAATTGCCATTTTATCAAGCGACCGTGCTAACCTAGGCACCGTTTCACAAAAATGAACACCTGCCACATTCGTAGGTATAGGTTTAAATTCACCTCGAACATCAGATGGAGCATTTGGCTTAGGATCAAATGTTTCAAAATGTGTTGGCCCACCATCAAGCCAAACTAGAATACAATTAATATTATCAGGATTAGGCTTTCCAGCTGCTCTTGCAGCATCAGCTCGAAGGCTCATCAAATCCCCCATCCCTAAACCCAGTATGCCTCCCACCCCTAACTGTATAAAGTCACGACGTCCTATACCTGCACAATTAAGATTTAGAGATTCCATAAATTTTAGTGGTTAAAAACAAACTCAGCCGTATTTATCAAGGCCCACATTAAATCCTCGACTCCTTTTTTACGGTTATTTTTATAAGAGTTAATCCCTTCTACAGCGATCACTTTCTCATCATCAGTTGGCCAACGACTATATAGCATAAGGTATACTTCATCTACAATCTTACTTGGGGAATACTCGGCTTTGACCAATCTAGCCGCATGCCCATTTTTATCAGCTAATTTTAATTGCAGCTCATTTGAATTCATTAGGTGCAAAGCCTGTATTATGCTTGAACGATTATCACGTTCACATGGGCAATTTTCACTAGAATTGGGCAAACCAAAAGACTCAAGCAAGGGCGAATCCATCTTTGTTGTCCAAAGCTCTACTTTACGAGAATCTGATCTTAGATTTGAATACTCATTAACAACTCCGGTGACTTGCTCAATAATATCCTCTAAATTTTCCGCACTGAATCGACGACGATAAAAACGAGAAAAACTCCGAGTATCCTCCAAATTAGTATCATTTGGAGTTGAGCTAAGCTGATACAATCTTGATTCCATAATCCGCTTCATTAAATCTTTAAGGTCATAACCATTATTACTAAAATCATTTGCAAGAGCATCTAGAATATCTGGGTTTACTGGTGGATTAGATGCACGAAAATCATCTACTGGATGCACAATCCCTCGACCAAAAAACTGCCCCCAAATACGATTTACCATCGCCTTAGCAAAGTAAGGGTTATCGGGAACAATCATCCAATTAGCTAAAGTAGAACGAGGATCCTTTCCCGAGGGAGTAATAAGCTTTGTTCCTCCTAACGGAGCTGGTGTCATTATTTGGCCAGTGACTGGATGCATAACCTTACCTCCTGGCGAATGATAGAAATATTCTGTGCCAGCAGAAATCGGAGGAGATATTCCTGTTCCTTTTCTTTTCAGTTCAGCAAAAAACGCAGCAAAACTATAAAAATCAGTCTGACTAATTTTCTCATTAGGATGATGGTGACATCTAGCGCACTCGAGCCTAACTCCAAGAAAAACCTGACTAAATAAGGTTGTGAGAGTGGAGGGTTCTCTTCGAGTACGATAAATCACAGTCGGACCAACTTTATGCGTACTTCCTTTAGCCGTTAAAATTTCACGAACCATTTGATCATAAGGTTTGTTTTCAGCAAAACTTTGGCGAATCCAATCATCAATGGTATATGCACTTTTCAAGCCTACACGAGCTATATTTGGTCGAAACAAATCCCCCCAACGATTTGCCCAAGTGTCCGCATAACGGGGATCATCTAACAACTTACTAATCAGAATCATTCGCTTATTCTTTCTCTGATCTGAGAGAAAAACACGCACATCAGAAGCCAGCGGCAACACCCCTAATGCATCTATATATGCACGGCGTATAAATTCAGAATCCGTACAAAGATCACTAGGCAACACCCCTAATTTCTTGAATCTAATTAATGCTTTTTCATCAATAAAATTATTCTTTGGCAACTCAGCATAAATATCGTCTGAAAATTTGCTATCTGTCGGAATAATAACACGAGAAAGAGCTACTTTACCTTGATAGCGAACAACAATAATACCTTCACCATTTATGTCACCTACATTCAAAATGCCCTCACTATTAATTCTGGCTACTTCTTTTTCATTAGAAGAAAATTCAGCTAAATGTGTAACATCACGACTACTTCCATCACTGAAATTTGCGGTGACAACAAGTTGCTGAGAAGAGGATTTTAAATATCGCCGTTCAAAGGGAAAAACATCAATTCCAATCAGATTTGGTTCACCAACACGTTTGTAAAGCATCCCTTCTTCAATCCATTTATGAATAACATTGTAAAAATAAGAATCATCAGTAAATCGACGACCTCCTTCATGTTTTACTTTTAGTGTTGGCTTTTTAAGTAACAAGCTTTCTGATGGAAGGGCTGGAAAAACCCGACGACCTCTTTGATCCCTAACAACCTCTCGATAATCAGACTTCGGATCATTTGAAAAAACTGACAAGGAAAATCCGTTTTGCCCATTAGGCTTGGCATGACAACTTCCACCAGAACAACCTGCTTTAGAAAGAATTGGTAACACATTCCCGACAAAACTTAATCGTTCATCGCCTGTTGATGGAAAAACAATGACATCAACATTTCTAACATTTGATTCAACCTCTACACGGATTTTAGCTAATCCCTCCCCAACAGCTCTAAT
>TARA_B100001175_G_scaffold317619_1_pt1 | contig 10049 bp, 7 predicted proteins | sample TARA_B100001175 | Tara Oceans TARA_B100001175
GCAGGTTGCCCATAAACCACTGCATGCTCCCCAAATAGGATGCATTTACCTGGTGCGAACGCCCTTGCCACACCCCTCGCTCCCAGTCAAAGGAAATGAGCCTTGCCATGGGCCAATTATAGCGGTTCATTCAAGTCCAACCACTGTTTGGCAGGTACGTTAGGCAGTAGTCGAGCAAGTGATAACGATGGAACACCCATTACTACAGACGTACGGCCCCCTTGAGGGCTGGTATATTCTATTGGCCATCGGAGTAGTCTCCATAGGTTTCTTCAGCTATCAGGTTCAGAAGGCGACTAGGCTTGTAATGCTAGGCAAATCAGATGATAGGTTTGACTCATGGGGCATCAGAATTGGTGAATTCCTTTCTGGTTGGCTGGGACAGAAGAAGGTTCTGAGAGACAGGGTCGCTGGTACGATGCACGTTCTGATGTTCTGGGGATTCCTGATGCTGGCCTCAGATATGCTGGACCTAGCAACTGCCAATGCTTTCTCTGGCAGGATACTGCCCAGTCTATTGGTGGGGCCATGGAATGGAATGGTGGAATTAGGTTACACAATGGCTCTGATAGGGTGTGTTAGTGCATTGACTCGAAGGGTGTTATTCACCCCTGAAAAATTGAAGGGAAAATCTCAGCTTGAGGGAAATGCCATTCTCCTCCTCATCTTTACCATCACTACGACCTCGTTTGTTGTTGAGTCTGCAGAGTCTCCAAGCTCATTCTGGGAGCCTATCGGTTACTGGTTCTACGAGTTAGGCGTCTCCGAGCAAACTGTAGTTTTGTCATATTGGGCCCATATGCTGGCTATCTCCGTCTTTCTTTTCCTCATCCCTCTATCCAAGCACATGCACCTGGTTATGGCGGTTCCAAATGTCTTCTTCCATGATGTAGGGCCAGTAGCTAGGATGAGGCCATTAGCCATCGGGGAAGATGGTAAGGCAGTCCCTCTGGAAGACCTAGATATCGACTCCTTTGGCGTTAGCTCATACACGCAGTACTCCTGGAGACAACTGATCGATGGCTGGTCATGTACCTCCTGTGCTAGGTGCCAAGACGTATGTCCTGCATATGCCTCTGGAAAGGGATTGAATCCCATGCAGGTTATTCACGATGTAAGGAATTACGCCAATGATCACGCACCTATCCTTCTGTCTGGAGGACAGCCTGAGGAAACAATGCTGGAGAGAATTACCGAAGAAGCGGTATGGGCATGCACAACTTGTAACGCATGTGTCGATGCATGCCCTCTTTACATTGAACACGTACCAAAGCTAACAGATCTAAGGAGGAATGCTATGATGGAGACAATGGAGTATCCCGAGGTCCTGAACACTGCCATGGGAAACATAGAGTCCGCATCAAATCCGTATGGATTTGGTGCCCATGAGAGGGCTGATTGGGCCTCGGACTTGGGTGTGAAAGTGGGTGAGCCAGCTGAGTATATCTACTTCGTTGGCTGTGCGGCCAGTTTCGATGAGAGGAATCAGAAGGTTGCCAGATCAACTATATCCCTGCTCAAGGAAGCCGGCCTTGATGTAGGAATCCTAGGGATGCAGGAGGGATGCTCAGGAGATCCAGCTAGAAGGGCTGGGAATGAGTATCTATTTCAGATGCTAGCTGAGACCAATATGTCAACTTTCCAGGAGCTCGGTGTCAAGAGAATAGTCGCGTCATGCCCACATTGCTTCCATACTCTCGGGAAAGAATATGGAGATTTTGGAGGAGAAGATCTTGAGGTTTTCCACCACTCAGAGATAATTGCCAAACTTCAGCAGGAGGGAAAACTTCCAGAGGCCGAAAAGAATGGTCGAACTATTACGTTCCATGACCCCTGCTACCTGGGGAGAATAGGAGACGTCTTGGATGCCCCACGGTCAGTAATCGGTGGAGTCGATGTCGAACCTGAACGACACGGTAAGGACTCATTCTGCTGTGGTGCGGGAGGGGCTCAGATGTGGATGGAAGAAGATGCTGATAAGAGGGTCAACGAGATTAGGGCCGCAGAGCTCGCAGAGACCGGATGTGATACAGTGGCAGTAGGTTGCCCCTTCTGCTCAGTCATGGTGAAGGATGGCTTGGATGCCGTAGGGGCTGATATGGAAGTCCTCGATGTGGCAGAACTACTTTGGGAGCAAATCGTGGCAAAAGATCTGGAGATACATGACAAGTCCCGTAATAGGACTGGCAAGGCAAGAATATGGGATTCATCAATATCAGATTTGATATAAATCTCAAACCCTCTCCTAAGAATTTCCAATAGTGAGAGTCATAAGTGAAACCATCGAGCCAGAACCATGGAAGGTATCTTCACATTTATGGGAATGTCAGTTTCTAATCTCGCAAAACTCTTCGGGGGAATCTTGGTTGCCTGGGGGGTCGTGGCTTATTTTATGCAGAGTTCAGACCCTCCCTCAATCACTGCAATGATTCCAGCATTCATGGGCCTGCCACTATTGTCATTGGGCCTCCTTTCAGATTGGAATGAATCCAATTCGCATCACTACATGCACGCTGCAATGGTCTTCGCTCTCCTCATGGTCATGGGTGGGGCCCAGGGACTTCTCGATATCGAGGGTAAATCCAACCTTGCACTAGGCTCCCATATCATCTTGGTAGTACTAGGGATAATATTCATGGTCGCCGGAATAATGTCATTCAGACATGCTCGGAAACTAAGGGAATCATCAGGTGTTTAATTGCGTCCACTAATAGGAATAACTTGTTTCATTCGAGATACTTCCTATGGTAATTGGAATAGGAACGCCGCAATCCTTCCCTCCGCATATCTCTCTGCAGTTGAGAGGGCTGGAGGAATCCCAATGATAATTCCTCCAGCAGGGGACATGACTACTCTATTGGATGCAATAGACGGACTGATAATATCAGGTGGCCCAGATGTCTCTCCAGCTCGTTATAATCAGGAACCGGGCCCAATGACAGTAGAATTTTATCCCAATCAAGACGAAACCGAGATCGATCTAATTTCCGAGGCATTGGATAGGGATATGCCATTACTTGGGGTTTGCAGAGGGATGCAAATTCTAAGCATAGCCCACGGAGGTACTCTCTATCAGCACTTGGACGACACTCCCGGTCATGAGGGGCATGGGGGCTATGATGGGACTTCTACCGACCATTCTGTTATTGTCGAAGAAGACTCTTTGCTTTGCAACGTAATGGGTAAGTCCTTCACTGTAAACTCAACTCACCATCAAGGAGTAGCGGATCCGGGATCTCTCTCAATTTCAGCAGTCTCCGGGCATGATGGCTTAATCGAGGCAGTCGAGAGAAGGGATAAGAAATTCTGTCTCGGAGTTCAATGGCATCCTGAGCGCAGGGGACATGACTTACTGTTCGCCGCACTCGTAGAAGCTGCGAGAAGTTGATGACCGCATGCCTCCTAGATAGGTCGATGACGCTCAGGGTATATGACACTCGTTCTCGTTCAAAGCGTGTTCTCAAACCCTTGGTAGATGGTCAAATAGGGATATATGCATGTGGTATTACCCCATATTCCCCAAGTCACATAGGTCATGCCAGACAAGCCATAGCCTTCGATATAATCGTGAGATGGCTACGCAAGAGTGGGTATCAAGTAAACTACGTCGCAAACTTCACTGATATTGATGATAAAATAATCGCAGTTTCTCTTGAAGAGGGCGTCGACTTCCTTGAAGTCGCCAATAGAAATATACACGACTATTTCCGAGTCATGGATTCTTTGAATGTAGTAAGGGCAAATTCCTATCCGAGGGTCACCGAGACAATTCCAGAAATCATTGAGATGATAAATCAATTAATCGATAAAAAACATGCGTATGTGGCAGATGATGGCGTCTATTTTGAGATAGATACAGCCCCTGAAAAATATGGCCAACTAACTGGTCAGACATTGGAGATGGTGAGGAAGGGTGCTGGTGGAAGAGTAGGAAAAACTGGATCGGGCAAGAGAGATCATCGTGATTTCGCACTCTGGAAATCAGCAAAAGAGGGGGAGCCAAACTGGGAGAGTCCATGGGGAAATGGTAGGCCGGGATGGCATATCGAATGCTCGGCTATGTCACTCAAACACTTGGGCGAGAGATTCGATATCCATGGAGGCGGTACTGATCTGACCTTCCCCCATCACGAGGCTGAGATTTTCCAGTCAGAATGCTGCTTAGGCCATGAACCAGTTGTACAGTATTGGCTGCATAATGGAATGATAAACGTCAACGGGGAGAAGATGAGCAAGTCAGAGGGAAACTTCTGGACTGTCAGTGACGCACTCGAGCAGATCGATCCATTAGTGTTGAGATATGCCCTCATAAATGCCCCTTACAGGCAACCAGTAGATTTCAATTCGGTAATGATCGATGACTCAACTTCGCACAATGCTCGATTAGTAGACTCGTATTCAGAGGCCCTGTATTTATTGAAAGGGGTCAAGAATGACTACTCAGGAATTGATCATCTATCAGAGGCCGCTAATAGATTCTGCTCTGGCATGGATGATGATTTCAACACTCGAATCGCATTAGTCGAGGTTCAGTTGATAGTCAAAAAGCTGAATTCACTAATTTACTCCAATGAGGAGGACCATGGGCTGATGGCATCCTACGTTGCATGGTTAGAGGAATTTGCCGGGGACGTATTGGGTATTCTGCCTTCATCTGAGATTGCGCTTTCTATGTACGATGAAAAACTTTCCAGAAGGTCTGATATCTCTGCAAGAGTGGAATCACTTCTGGAGATGAGGGAGTCTGCTAGGGTTTCGAAGAATTGGACAGAGTCAGATAGAATCAGGGACGAGCTAGCCGATATCGGAGTAGTTGTTGAGGATGCCCCAGAAGGGGCAAAATGGAGACTAGAGTGAGTGCGGTATCTCGCGACTCATATCTCTTCATCTTCCAGTGACATGAAAGCCCATTTCCTAGAAAAGTCCAAGAAACTCACTAGGACAATAATGCCAATAATGATCCCCGTATAAATTATGGATGATTCATTATTTTCAAGCTCTTCTTCTGGGCCAGGTTCAACAGCCACGGCGCGTATGATATATCGGTGGTATGGCACGTCTACAACCCAACTATCCCAGTCCAAAAAGGGCGAAGTGCAAAATAGCACTCTACTGACCCCCGATATATGCCGGACGTCAGGGCAACTCGTGTCGTACTAGTGGCGATCATGTTCTCTACTGTATCCCTATCGGGATGTTTACATCAGGTCATAAGAGAAAATTTGAGTTCACCCTATCCTTCCTGGTACATGGATATGGATTGGGTGGACGAACAGGATCACGCCAACTCCTGCCTCAGTGCCCCCTGTATTAGGGATTTCAAGATTGGAGATCCGTTCTCCAACGAAACATGGGACGAAGTCGGTCATGCATGGGCAGTGTTCGGAAACGCAGAAGGTGGAAATTGCTGTGAGCACTATCTCGCGGCTACAAAGGAAGGATGGATCCTGAATTTTGGTGGCGAATATCCCACTTGGTCAGAAGACAGGGGCCATACCTGGAAGGAGTATCAGCCATCCGTCTTCTCACAGCTAGGGTGCATGGAACCAAAGCCTACGGTTCCGGGACAGGAGGGATTAGGCGAGGGAAGCATCGTTCAGGCGACAAATGGAGATCTGATTTCCATGGGATGGTTCCCATACCCAAGTACGAGTGGGGCGGATCAATTCTATGCATTCTTCTACGATGCCGATGATGAGGAATGGAGTTGGTGCTTCAACAGGACTCCCGAGCCATTCTATGACAGATCATGGCAGGTAGAGGTAATCGGACCAATAAATGGTGGACTCTATGGAAATGGTCCATGGGCGAGTTTGGTGATATCTAACTTCTGGCATCAGGTACAGAATATCGGCGGGCAAATATCTACTGATGGTCTGAACTATGAATACTTTGGATTCCCTGACAGAGATGAAGATCTGGACATAATGGAGGTAGATCTGAATCCATCACAATTAGGCCCAGAATGGGATTTCACGAAGCCCCACAAGGAGATGCGAGCCTTCCCGGTTCCCTCTGGTGGCTTGTATTTCCCAGATTACTTCATCGATGGTAGGGATGCATTCCTAGACACGTCCCTAAATTGGTGGACAGGAGTTAACCTAAATGGTACTTCCATGCCTTCACAGTACTGTGCATTCGACTCCTCTAGCGCACTACATTGCGTAATTCCGGGAGATGCTTCACTTACTCACATGATGTCATGGGATGGTGGAGAGAACTGGGAAAACCAATCCTATGACTTGTCATCAGAGGCCGTTGGCCTCGAGGAGTGGGAGTTCCACTCAAATGGATTGCACGACTTATTCGTTTTGAATGTCAGATATCAGAGCTCTCTAGGCCCCGACGTAGACTTAGCATGGCATGTGAGGGGATTCTCTGATAGCATGGTTCCAGATTCTAGGACATACATAGGACAGGGAGACCTAGATTCAACATCAGGGGCTGGAAACGACATAAGATTCGATTTTGCGAGTATGGGAATCCTTCCAGATGGAGGGGCATTCATAGCGTATCAAGATTCCACAGACCCCGATCCACTATTTTCCTTAGAGCTGCTTCTTCCGACAGAGTATATTGCTAGACTCCAATAAATATAGGGCAATTATATTGTTTTACTCCATCCCCTTGATTCAGAACAGGTCTAGAAATGTGCTGGCCGAAATCAGAGTCCAACTTATCCAACGCAAAGATAGACTAACTCTGACTCTCTTCAATGTGGACAGCGACATCCACGCCATCCACTTCGAAAGTAATTGCATCTATGTTAGCCGCCCCTTCATTGAGCGCGGCACTCTCTGCACGAGTCTCTGTGATCACCCTACTCCAATCCGAATCTGAGATAGAGGCCCCATCTAGCCACACCGATAGTGATATAGTGGCCTCGATATCCAAGTCCAGATCTTTTCTTTTAGCTTGTATTCTCCTGATTACATCCCTCGCTAGTCCCTTGGAAAGAAGATCTTCATCCACATCCATGTCCAGAACCAAAGAGACATCCCCATAATCTCCCGAAAGTGTAGCCGCGGCAAAACCCTCACGCTCCACTCTCTTTATTTCAATATCACTGGATTGAATTTCATATCCGCTAATCGCCGCTATTCCTGCTTCTATTTCGAGCAATAAAGACTCTGAATCAGCTAACTTAAGCTCAGATAGAACAGTAGGCAAATCCCCTCTACATTTGGCGCCTAGTGCCTTCCTGTTTGGCACGATCTCGATCTTCTGGAAAGTATCCAGATCATCCATAACAGATATCGTTTCCACGTTCAGCTCCTCGGAGAGAATATCATGGAAATGTGAAAGTTCGGGCCCTCCGACTATCCATCCAGATCTGCAAGGGAGGCGTTGCCTTCTGCCTGCCTCTACTCGAACTCTCCTCCCAGCTTCGGCTATCGATCTAACTAGCTCCATCTCCATTTCAACCACTTGGTCAATAGGGGGCAGGGACCTTTCGATTATCTCAGATCCGACAGGCCAATCCGCCAAGTGCACAGATGTCCCATCAAGACCTCTGTGTATGGCATCAGAAACAAAGGGGGATACAGGAGCCATTAGTCTACAGACAATAAGTAATACTTCGTGAAGAGTGTTCTGGCACGAATGCTTGTCACTGCTATCAACCTCATTCCAGAGCCTCCTTCTGGATCTTCTGACATACCAATTAGACAAATCATTCACCACGAAGTTCTCAAGGTCCCTACCAGCCTTATGGAAATCCCAGCATATGAATTGATCATGATATTTTTCTGCCATTGAGGAAACCCTCGATAGAATCCATCGATCGAGATCACTTCTATCTTCAACTGGAACGAAGGAATCACTATTTTCTGGGTCGAAGCCGTCCAGTGCAGCATAATCAACATGGAACTTGTATACATTCCAGAGTGTCAGAAACATTTTGGCATAAGACTCCCTAACTCCATTGGGATCGAAATTAGTGGGCGACCAAGGGGCACTCTGGGTCATCATGTACCATCTTATGGAATCGGCCCCTTCTTTGTTGAAATGATCCCATGGATTCACAACATTGCCCTTGGATTTACTCATTTTCTTTCCATCCTTATCAAGAATATGCCCAAGTGAAAGACATCTACGATAGCAGATGCTATCAAAAACTGTTGTAGAAACAGCCATCAGAGAGTAGAACCACCCTCTTGTCTGATCCACTGCCTCGCAGATATAGTCTACTGGGAAGGAACCGTTGAATTTGTCCTCGTTATCAAACGGATAATGCCACTGAGCAAAGGTTGCACAACCGGAGTCGAACCAGCAGTCCATCACATATGGCTCTCTGGACATCTCCCCCTGGCATTCGCCATGGGGGCATACCAGTTTCACTTCATCCACATATGGCCGATGTAATTCAGGAGGCATGACAGAGGAATCCGTCTTCATTTGAGAGAGTTCTTCTATACTCCCGACACAGTGTTCCTTGCCGCACTCGCCACAAATCCATACCGGCAATGGAGTTCCCCAGTACCTCTCTCTGCTGATAGCCCAGTCTTTGATGTTCGATAGCCACTCACCCATCCTTTTCGTACCAGTCCACTCTGGGGCCCACTCAACTTCTGAGTTGTATTGTAGTATTTGCTCCTTTACAGCAGTCATCCTAACGAACCAGCTGTCCATTGCGTAGTATAGAAGGGGGTGCTCGGTTCTCCAACAGTGAGGGTAATCGTGAGTATACGCATGCTCTCTGTAAAGCAGTCCATCACTCGTTAGAATATCGATAATCAAGTCATCACATTCTTTGACATATTTGCCATCAAGGCCATCATGAGTCCCTTCAATGAATTTCCCATCCATGCCTACGGTATGCTGTGCAGGGAAGCCTACTTCCATGCCTAAGCTGTAATCATCCTCTCCATACATCACTGCTGTGTGTACCACCCCAGTGCCGTCTGTAGTGGTGACAAAATCAGCTCCTACTATTGTCCATGCTGAAGGGGACCCAGTCCCGTCTATAGCGCCTGGAAAAAGTGGTTTGTATGATCTCCCAATGATTTCAGAACCAGTGAACTCTTCTAATATCTCCACATGGTTTCTGAGGACATTACCAATGAGTTCCTTGGCTAGAATCAATTCTTCGCCCACTTCTCCACCACCTCTGCCCTCCCAGGATTCTGAAGGTTCAGAGGTAATTTTTACTCTGCAGTAGGTCAAGTCCGGTCCAACTGCAAGGCCGACATTTCCAGGAAGGGTCCAGGGAGTGGTGGTCCAAGCCAAAACAGAGGCTTCGTCGTCAATGAGCTTGAATTTCACGAATACGGCGGGCTCAGTTACCTCCTTGTACCCCTGGGAGACCTCATGAGTGGAGTAGCTTGTTCCTGTCTGCGGACAATATGGTAAGACCTTGTGTCCTCTGAAAAGAAGCCCCTTCTCAAACATCTGCTTCAAAGACCACCATGCGGATTCGATGTATTGGTCGTGTAGTGTCACATAGGGGTCGTCAAGATCGACCCAGAATGCCATTCTCTCAGTCATCTCCCTCCAAGCTTCCTCATAAGTCCAAACACTCTCCTTGCACTTCTCATTGAATTCCTTCATGCCGAATTTTTCAATTTCTTCATTTGACATCAGATTCAGTTGCTTCTGCACCTCTATCTCGACAGGTAGTCCATGGGTGTCCCAGCCCGCCTTTCTTTCCACTACATGACCTTGCATAGTTTTCCAACGGCATACCATATCTTTGAATAGTCTGGAAATCACATGATGTATTCCCGGTTTTCCATTTGCGGTTGGTGGCCCCTCTAGGAACGTGAAAGGAGAACCAATCTCTCTTCTGGAATCTATCGACTTGGCAAAAGTCCCCTCTACTCTCCATGCATCCATCAGGGAGTTCTCCAATGCCACAGGATCGAACTCTCCTGCTGGCTTCGGTACTACCATGTCAGTTGCGAACCCTGACATCGTATTCAATATGACTCGTTGTCACACATGCTCATTACTCCCTAGCAGGGTTCAATAATGTCATCGTCAACGCCTTGTCATGGTCCAGACCATGACTGTAAGTGTCGGCGGTATGACTTGTGATGGTTGTGCCTCCA
>TARA_B100001175_G_scaffold126789_1_pt1 | contig 10044 bp, 13 predicted proteins | sample TARA_B100001175 | Tara Oceans TARA_B100001175
GCCGATACTTCTGTATCACTTATACCTTGTTGACCTATTTGATACTTTACTTTACCGTTAAAACCTTCTTCAGAACTTGGTCTTTTACTTACAAATTTTATAGCACCACCTATATTACTTCCACCATACAAAATACCTTGTGGTCCTTTCAGAACTTCTATCCTATCAAGATCTCCAAATCTAGAAGAAGCATCACTGAATAACTGTACATCATCAAGATAGAATCCAACACCTTGTGTCAGACCAAAGGCACCTATTCCTCTAATTGATACATTAGGATAGCCATCTGCTCTCATAGCGAGGTTAAGATTTGGTATAAGAAGTCCTACCTTATCTAAACCTTTAATATTTTGATCTTCAATATCCGAACCAGAAATAGCAGAAACAGATTCTGATATATCTAAAAGAGATTCTTCTCGCTTTCTAGCTGTAACAATAATTTCATCTAATGTAGAAGATGCAGATTGTTCCGAAGGTTCATCTGAATAGACCGTAAATGAAAGTAAAGAAATGGAAGTAACCGTAAATAGAAATTTACTGAAGTAGTTCATATTTTTTCCCCAATTTATTGAACAAAACCATTTATCAATGATTTATCCAACTCAATTTACCAATAAATTACTAATTTTCAACATTTTTAGACATTTTCAACTATATCTAGATTTCAGATAATCCTTCGAAGTAATTATTATTTTTGTTCATTTTTTCTATATATGCTGTCTATAATGTTCAAAAAGGGGAGAAGTAATGGATGAACTAACAAAACCTAATGCTCCAGGAACTGAGGGCTATATATTCAATCAGACAATGTTAAGAATCAAAGATCCAGATATATCATTGGATTTTTACGTGAATAAATTAGGAATGACGCTTATAAAAAAACTCGATTTTCCTGAAATGGAATTTAGTTTATTTTTTCTAGGCTACTTAAGAGATTTTGATGATGAAGTCCCTTCAGATCCAGTTTCTAGAGCGGAATATGCTTTTAGTCAAAAAGCAATGTTGGAGCTTACCCATAATTGGGGTACAGAAAAGGACGATTCTTTTGGTTATCATGATGGCAATTCTGATCCGAGAGGATTTGGCCATATTGGTATTACCGTACCGGATGTATATGCAGCGTCCAAACGTTTTGAAGAACAAGATATCGAGTTCGTTAAAAGACCTGATGATGGATCTATGAAAGGTTTAGCTTTTATAAAAGATCCAGATGGTTATTGGATTGAAATCTTATCTGCTTCTGGCTCTTCTAAATTTTAACAATATGAGTGAAGATATATTAAATCGTATCGAGGCCCTTGAATCTAAAGATGCTATAAGAGAACTGGTATCAAATTATGCTGAATCTTGTGACAGACAAGATCTTCAAGCTTTAGAAAAGATATTTACAGAAGATGCAGAATTTGATTCACCTAATGGCTCATTAAAGAGTAAGGGAAGACAAGCCATCTTGGATATGTATCATGAAGTATTTCTATCTAGAGGCCCATCTTTTCATTGGACTCATGACGTGAGCATCAAAATAAATTCTAATGACAAAGATTTAGCAGATGGCACTGTTTATAGTCATGCTGAAACAACACGTGATGGTATAGCAAGTCTAGCGGCTATGCGCTACGACGATCAATATTCAAAAAAAGAAGGTTCTTGGAAATTTCTAAAGAGAACTATAAATTTTTTCTACTATGTGAAAACAGAAGATTACCTTGAAAGCTTGAGTGACCCTATGAGAGTTAGCATGGGAGAAGAAAAAATACCTGCAGATATACCTGAATCTATTCCTGCATGGGCTGATTTTCAAAAGAAGTATAAAAGTTGATTAAAAATAGCGCACATTCTGAAGAGATGTTAGCTCTGGTAAAAAGAGCACTGCATCATTATAAAACAAAACTACAGATCAGGCATCTGACGTGATGTCTAACTCTATTGAAGCTTATATAGATGAAGAGCGTTATCAAAAAGAGGTAGAAAGGATATTTAAATATCTACCCCTAGCTTTATGCTTGAGCAGCGAACTCCCAAAAGAGAATTCTTATCGGAGTATGAATGTTTTGGATACTCCTGTACTGATTACAAGAAGTAAAGATCAAAAGATAAGGGCCTTTTTAAATGTTTGTAGACACAGAGGATCAAAAGTATGCGAAGAAGGCTCGGGAGAAAAAAGAAATTTTATATGTCCTTATCACGCCTGGACTTATGATCACGAAGGTAATTTAGTAGGAATGTATGGTGAAAAAACATTTGGTGATATTAAAAAAGAAGATTTTGGTTTGATCGAATTACAGTGCGCCGAAAGGTCAGGCTTAGTCTGGGTAATGTTAACTCCTGAAGAGACATTTGACATAGATAAATGGCTTGGAGACTTTGCCTTTGAATTAGAGACCCTAAATCTTAAAGATTGGCATGTACATGAACAAAGAGAGATTATAGGGCCAGGTTGGAAAGTAGCTTTAGACGGCTATCTAGAAGCCTACCATCACAATCAACTCCACGGAGATACTGTAGGAAAGCATACGGTAGGCAATTTGTTAGTTTTAGACACTTATGGACCACACCAAAGACTCACGTTTGGAAGGAAATCTTTAAAAGGTCTCATTGATAAACCTGAATCAGATTGGGAATCACCCTTAGAGAATATAAGACTCATTCATTCTGGTTTCCCAAATCTTTCGATTTCTGGAGTTCTGGGCGATCATTGTCTAGTAAGCCAAATATTTCCTACTTCGTCACCAAACAGGACCATAACAAGACAAACTATACTTTCGGCTAAGAAGCCTAAGACAAAACAGGAACTTAAAAATACAAATGAGTTTAGCGAAATGGTTCGACAAGCTGTTGTTGATGAAGACTATAAAATTGGTCTAGAAATTCAATCAAATATATCCCATCTCGGTTCTAATGATTTCATATATGGCAAGAATGAACCCGCAGTTCAAAACTATCATGCGTGGATAAAAGATTTTATGTCTAAAGAAGGGTCAGACTGGTAAGACTTCCTGTATGAAAGTAATAGATATTCATGCGCATATAGTTTTTGAAGAAACTTTAAACTTTTTAGATCAAGAAGGACCTGAAATAGGTGGTGATGAAGAAAATCCATGGTTTAGGGTGGGGGACTATAAACTTGAGGGTGTTCGTTATAGAAATACTCCCTTCATGGACCTAGGATTAAGACTTGAAGCTATGGAATCTATGGGAGTAGATTTTCAAGTTTTATCACCCAATCCAATCACTTATTTTCATTTTATAAAAAAGAAACCTGCTGTTGATTATTGCAAATTACATAACGACACTATGGCTAAAATGATCAATGATCATGATAGTTTGGGCGGTTTTGCTTCTTTACCCATGCAAGACCCTCATGAAGCATCTAAAGAATTACAAAGGTGCGTAAATGATTTAGGTCTATTAGGTGCTTATGTGGGTACTGATTTTCCATTGGGCTTTGGCAATGAAGCTATGGATGTGCTTTACAAGACGTGCATTGAATTAAATGTGCCTTTATTCATTCATCCTGCTCCTCAAGGAATAAATGGACCCTACTCAGATAACAGATTAGACAACTTCAGCTTGGATTTAACAGTTGGTTTTGCTAATGATGAGACTGTGGCTTTAGGAAATATAATTTTTGGAGGTGTGTTACATAGAAATCCCTCTTTAGATATTTGTATCAGCCACGGAGGAGGGAATATTGCTTTTCTTGCAGGTCGAATGGCACTTGCAGCTGAAAATAGACACACTTCACCAGAGTGGATAAGAGAGAAGGGAGAATTCCTTAAGCAACTGAAAAAAATTTGGTTTGATAATCATGTCCATCAAGATAAATCCTTGAAGTTGTTGGATAGTCTTGTCGGATCAGAAAGACAAGTTCTAGGAACTAATTTTCTAGGTTGGGATCAACCAGATAGAAATTCACTTAAAGAATGTCCTGCTTTCCTTGCAGATAATGCAAGAAGACTGCTACGTTTGTAGTCTTAACTTCTTCCGATATTAGCTAAAACGCTATTCATCACTCCGCCATCTACTAATATATTTTCGCCATGAATATAGGATGAATCTTCTGAGAGTAAAAACATAACAACTTTAGCAATATCATCGGCTGTTCCTATTCTTTGAATAGGTACCATGCTTTCTCTCTTTTTCCTTTCAGTCTCGTCACGATAGTGAGATGAAGACATTCCGGCATCAATAAATCCAGGTGAGATAGCATTCACTCTGATACCAAGTTTTCCCCATTCAAGAGACATTTGTTCACTGAGCATCACTAGGCCAGCTTTAGCGGCGGCATAGGCTCCAGAATGTATTGCAGGGTGTTTCCCCCCACTTATGGAGCTAATGTTTATAATATTTCCTTGTCCTTCTTTTTCCATCAATTTAGCAACTGCGCATCCAACTATGAAACTACTAAGGAGATTAACTTCTATAACATCTTTAAAATCTTTCACTTCTTGTTCAAGTAAACTACCAAATCTTACAATACCCGCACAATTAACAAGGGCTGAGGGAGTTTCTCCAAATGCTATTAAAGCTTTATTTATAGATTCTTCGTTTGTTACATCAGCAGGTAAAACTATAGAGTTTGGAATATTTGATCCTACTTCACGCAGTTGCTTTTCATTCAGATCTATAAGCCCTATCTTATAACCTTGCTGGCTTGCTTGAAGCGCAATTTCAGATCCAATTCCCCCACCAGCACCTGTAATTAATATACTTTTATTCATTATTCACCTTTATTTTAGTAAATATAACTTAAATCTTAGGTCTTTATAGAGTTAAAATTACAGTATTTAACTTAACGTCTCTAATTAGTAAATTAAAAATTTTATGGATCACGGTAATCATAAGAATCCTAGAAAACTCTTAAATTCATGGGAGGCCCAAGCATTGGCAACTTTGACTGCCAAGGGTTTACCCAATTCTTTTAAGGCTGTCACTGAATTAATGCATGATGAAACAAAAGACACAGAAACAAGAAGAGCTTCAGAAATTCTTTTTTGGGGACGAGTTTGGAGACAATCCAAAACTAAAGAAGAGGTAACAACTTCTTGGGACTATATATTAAGACTTATTCAACATTCTAACTATCAGGGTATTGCAACTTTTGATGAAGGCAAAGCATCCATGGAAGGATTTGACGAAAGAGTTGACTTACCTGCTACTGAAAGAATACTTGAATTAGTGAAAGAGGGTTTAACTCCTGAAGAGATAATTATGCGTGGATTCAGTTTTGAAAAAGTTACCGAGGCCTTAAAATATGGCGCATAATAAAGCTAACTTAGCAGAAAAAATTTGTATTCAGTGTAATAAGCCTTTTTCATGGCGAAAAAAATGGGAAAGAAATTGGAATGAAGTCAGATTCTGCAGTTTGAAATGTAAAAAGGAGAATAAGTGGGCAAGGTAGATAAAATTATTCTAAGTATATTGGCTATCGAGCATCTGGGTTTCGGTATTTATGGATTATATGCCCCTGTTTCAATAGCAGAGCTTATCGGTTATGAGTTGGGAAGTGAATTTGCTTATTCAGAAATAAGAGCTAATTATGCGATGTTTACCGTCCTTGGCCTGATGGCTTTTTTTTCAATTTTCATCAAATCAATAGCAAGACAAACTTATTTAATCTATGTAATTATTTTTAGTAGTTTAGTCTCAGGTAGAATTTTAAATTACTTTATAACTGGAGACTCTGCAACTTCTATAATTGTAGCTGTTGTAGCAGAAATTTTAGTTGTAGGTCTTTGTCTTTGGAGACTGGCTGCCAACAAAAAAGAAATAGAAACTCTTGATTAAATGAGCTCAAATACAATTACTCTAATATTTTGCTTGGGCGGGATAACTTTTTTAATTAATTGGATATTTTTACTTCATTTTTACTTTAAAAATAATTCCTTACAAATTGTAAGTAAATTTCATCTTACTAAGATACTCTTAATATGTTTATTTATTTCGATTTTTGGAGTGCTCACAACTGGTGTTATATTTGTTTCCGCACTAATGTTTTCTCATGGATAAAAAGTACTCACTTGATAATTTCTCAAGATCAAAATTAGATCTACCTATCAAAGATTCTAAACTTCTTCTACATAGTTGTTGTGCTCCTTGTGCAGGAGAGATCATGGAAGCGGTGGCAGCTTCTGAAATTGAGACTACTGTTTATTTTTATAACCCTAATATTCATCCGATTGAGGAATATGAAATAAGAAAAAATGAAAATAAAAGATTTTGTGAGAAATTAGGGTTTGAATTCGTAGATGATGATTACGATAAAGATAACTGGTTTGACAGAGTAAAGGGTTTAGAGGATGAACCTGAAAGAGGAGAGAGATGCACTAAATGTTTTGATATGAGATTCGAAAGATCTGCCTTGTATGCTAGCGAGAATGATTTCGGTGTCTACGCTACTACTTTGGGAATATCGAGGTGGAAAGATATGAATCAAATCAATGATTCAGGACATAGATCAGCTGGAAGATATGAGAATGTGAGTTATTGGGATTTTAATTGGAGAAAAAAAGGGGGTTCTTCAAGAATGATTGAAATCTCCAAAAGAGAAGAGTTTTATCAGCAGGAATATTGTGGTTGTGTTTATAGTCTTAGGGATACAAATAAGTGGCGTAAAGAAAATAATAGACCTAGGATCAAAAGAGGTATTAAGTTTTATAACATATCATGAGACATATAATTGCCATTGGCGGAGGAGGTTTTGGTAGAAATCCTGGAGATGGTTTTATAGAGCAGTACATTCTAGATCAAACAAATAAACAGAAACCTAATATTTGTTTCATTCCTACTGCCACAGGGGACAACGATGCTTACAAAGTAAATTATTACTCTACTTTTTCGAAATTAGATTGCAATCCAGTACATTTAGACTTTTTTAAAAGAACTCCCGATCTAGAAAAATTGATATCTGAACAAGATGCTATTTTTGTTGGAGGAGGAAATACAAAAAGTATGTTGGCGGTTTGGAAAGACTGGGGCCTAGATAATTTGCTTCATAAGGCTTATAAGAATGGAGTGGTAATGAGTGGTGTCAGTGCAGGAGCTAATTGTTGGTTTGAAAGATCGGTTGTGGATTCGTGGGAAGATGAACTCAAAGTAATTGAATGTATGGGTTTTGTTAAAGGATCTTTTTGTCCTCACTATGACGAAGAACCTCAAAGAAGACCCTCCGTAAAAACTTTTCTTGAACAGAGTATTCTTGATGACTGTTATGCCTCTGAAGGCAATGCAGCTTTGCATGTAAAAAATGAAAGCGAATTTTTATCCATAAACTTCGGTAAAGAAAAGAACTCTTATCTTGTTACCTTGGATGACGAAAAGGTTAAAGAAGTGCCTTTTGAAGTCCTCTCGATCAGATCATAAAAAAACAAAAAGTAATCTGCAAAATGGGTCAGTCCTGTTAGAATGCTCTCGTTCTATGGACCGGTAGTTCAGTTTGGTTAGAACGCCGCCCTGTCACGGCGGAGGTCGCGAGTTCGAGTCTCGTCCGGTCCGCCACTTCAAGCTCTGCAGTCAAAGGGTTTTAGTGGTTCACTCCTCATTTTCATAGTCTATAGTTTCAGAAACTATTATCTTTTTATCCCCATCTTAAAATCATTGAATCTCAAATAAAAAAAGGGAGTTTTCTCTCCCTTTTTAAGTGAAATTTAGATTGCTAGTAATCTAAAGTTTCAACGTCTATATTGATTTTATTTTTTAAGGTATCTATATCGATATAAACAAGGTTATGGTCGCCATTATTGAGATTATCAAGACTGTAAACAACATAGTTAGTGCCTTTCTTTCTCCAAATACCGGTTAAGTTGGCTGTTACACCTTCCATATTCATTCCTTGGCCATCAAATAGACCTTGATCGCTTTGATAGCCATCTGTATGAAGGTTATACGAAACATATACTCTTCCGTATTTTCCTACTTTACCGGTTGCATCTATTGAAATTTTACTACTTGAAACTGCTGTACTGGTTATATCAAATTCCCCTTTGTTCACATTTTCTAGTTGAACAGAAAAAACTTGAGAAGATAAAATCACTCCAGTCAGAATTAAAATTAATTTTTTCATCAAATCTCCTTTTTATTTAAAATTTGAGCATAGCATTTTTTCTAAAGTTTGTGGATTCCACAAATTATTGGATCTAGATCTAAATGACCTAAACCAAAATAAAGTCTACTTTTTCCTTTATAATGCGAAGAGGGAGATTCTTTATATGAAATGGTCTTATACAAACGGAAAACTTAATGTTAGTTCTGAAGATGCAGATCAACAGTTTCTTTTAAAGGAACTCATAGAGGAAGCCTCTAGACACCAGGCCTATCAAAAAAAAATAATTTCTTTGTTTGTAGTGTTATCTTTGCTGCTATATTTTATGCAGAGCTACGGAGGTGACATACCTGCCAATGCATCTATGTACTTCTATATAGGATATTTCACTACACCTTTGATTATCTCTGGATTGATTTCTTCAGTTTCTTACTTGTTAATGCGCAAACCGCCTAAGCAAGTAAGAAAACTAAATAAGTACTTTAAAGATTAATAAAAGGTTCTTGCTGAACCACCATCTACTTGTATCGCCAGTCCTGTCATATAGTCTGCTTTTTCTGAAGCCAAGAAAGTTATTAGTCCAGCTAAGTCTTCTGCTTCTCCAACTCTTTTCATAGGAATATTATTGGCAATAGATTCTTCAATATCCTCTTTTTTCAATCCAGAAGCTTTTGACTGAGAGTCAAGGATGGCCTCAACGCGTTCTGTTCTAGTATAACCAGGACAAACAGTATTAACTGTCACTCCGTGAGGAGCTAATTCATCAGACAAGGCTTTTGCCCAGCCCAAGACTCCCATTCTCAAACTATTAGATAAAAATAAGCCATTAACAGGTGTTTTTACAGATACAGATGAGATATTAATAATACGACCCCAGCCGTTCTCTTTCATATTAGGTATTGCAAGTCTAGATAGACGAAGACATGACATCATTGTTGAATTAAAAGCTTTTTGCCAATCTTCATCAGATAGGTCTTCGAATGTACTCGGTGGAGGACCGCCATTGTTATTTACTAAAATATCTACGGAACCAAGATCCTTTTCAACTTGTTTAAAGAAAGTTTGTATTTCTTCAGAAGAATCAAGGTTAACATTTAGGGCAATAACTTTTACTTTATTATCTGTTTCTTGAAGAATTTCTTCTTTGGTTTTGTCTATTTTCGCCTGATCTCTAGAGCATATAGCTAGATTAACGCCTTCATTTGCAAGGTCTAAAGCTGCAGCTTTCCCGAGCCCTTGACTAGAGGCGCATACAATTGCGTTCTTATTATTTAGTTTCAAATCCATATTTAAAAATTACAGTTAAGTCTTATATTAATTAAATTATTCAGTATCATTGTCCATAATAAACTTATTGGGGTAATTATGTTTAAAACTAAATGGATTTTATTACTTATATTTTCAGTTCTAAGTCTTTCTGTTGTTTCAAGCTCATATGAGGCTAATCAGGTTGGGGTATCTAAAGAAAGGCTTGATAAGATTGCACCTGTTCTTGAAGAAAATATAAAAGCAGGTCGGTTTCCAGGATTTATAACTGCTGTTGCAAGAAAAGGAAAGGTAGTCCACTTTGAAACTCAAGGGTATTCAGATGTAGAAAAGCAAATACCTCTACAAAAAGATTCACTTTTTAGAATTTATTCAATGAGCAAGCCTGTCACTGGCGTTGCTCTGATGATACTTTTAGAAGAAGGTAAAGTCCGGTTAAATGATCCCGTTTTTCTTTACATACCAGAGTTTGCTAATACTGAAGTAATGGTTGTCAATGAAGATGGAACCACCTCAAGAGAAAAGCTAAAAAGACAAATAACGATTAGAGATTTAGCAACTCATACTTCTGGAATAGCTTACAGTTTTACAGCTATCCCTCAGTTACAAAAAATTTATTCTGAAGAAAGGCTATCTCCTTATTTTTTCATAGATAATTTTGAAGCACTTCAAGTCAATGGCAACACTGTTGTCAGCTCAGGAAAATCTTTTCCTGATGTATGTACCTTTTCTTCAAC
>TARA_B100001175_G_scaffold115466_1_pt1 | contig 10039 bp, 6 predicted proteins | sample TARA_B100001175 | Tara Oceans TARA_B100001175
CTTTCAGGAAAATTTCGTGAAGAAAGAAAACCATTGCCAGCCATATCAATTTCAGACCCTTCTCATATTACATGTGTGGGAAATGACTATGGGTTTGATCATGTTTTTTCAAAATTTATGGAAGGAGTTGGGAAAAAAGGAGATACACTTCTGGCAATAAGTACTAGTGGAAATTCAAAAAATGTAATTAATGCAGCTAAATATTGTAAAAAAAATAACATCAATGTAATATCTTTAACAGGAAAAGACGGAGGAAACTTATCAAGTTATTCAAATATTGAAATAAGGGTGCCACATTTTGGATATTCAGATAGAATTCAGGAAATTCATATTAAAATAATACATATACTTATTTTATTAATTGAAAAAAAGATATGAAAAAATTTGCTACTATATTGTTAACCTTAATCATTTCTTGTGATATGAAAAAGAAAGAACTTATTGAACCAAAAGCTAAGAAAATTGAGAAGATTCTATCAATACATGGTGACGATAGAGTTGATGAATATTATTGGCTAAATCAAAGGGGGGATCAAAATGTAATCAATTATCTTAATGAAGAAAATGATTACCGAAATGAATTTATGAAAGATTATAAGACTCTTGAAGGTGAACTTTTTCAAGAGATTAAATCAAGAATTAAAGAAGATGATAGTACAGTCCCCTATTTTTATAATGGTTATCACTACTATACAAGATATGAGAAAGATAAGCAGTATCCTATATACTGCCGTAAAAAAGAATCATTAGACAATATTGAAGAAGTTCTAATAGATGCTAATGAAATGTCAGAAGGTTACGATTATTTTAGAGTGGGCACTATTGAAGTTAGTCCAGATAATAAGACAATGGCCTACAGTATTGATACTCTTAGTAGGAGAATATATAATATCTATTTTATGGATTTAGAATCTAGAAAAATTTTGGATAAAGATCTTCCAAACTCCTCAGGTTCCATCACCTGGGCAAACGATAACAAAACTATTTTTTATAATATTAAAGACCCAGAGACATTAAGAAGTGAGAGGGTAATGAGGTTTCAATTAGGAGATAATGGTAATGGTGATGAAGTTTATTTCGAGGAAGATGAAACATTTAGTGTATTCTCATATAAGACAAAAACCGAAAAGTATATTGTAATTGGATCAAGTGCAACTCTATCTCAAGAATATAGAATTTTAAATGCCGATAAACCAAAAGGAGAACCTAAAATTTTCCAGGAAAGGATTGATGGTTTAGAATATTCTATTTCTCATTTCAAAGACAAATGGTTTATAACAACAAATAAGGATAATGCTACAAATTTTAAATTAATGACATGTCCAGAATCAAAAACTGAATCAGAAAACTGGATGGATTATATCAAACACAGAAAAGATGTTCTTTTGGGAGGGATAGAAGTTTTTGATGATTTTCTTGTTATCTCAGAAAGGGAAAATGGATTGAGAAGGATTGATATTAGACCATGGAATGGAAATAAAAGTCACTACATAAAATTTGATGAAGAAACATATTCACTTTATTTAAGCTCAAACCCTCAAATAGATACAAAAAAATTACGATTTAGTTATTCATCGATGACTACACCCAACTCTGTTCTAGAATACGATATGATAACAAAAGAGAAAAAAGTATTGAAAGAAACCGAAGTACTTGGAGGTAAATTTGATAAAACTAATTACCAAAGCAAAAGAGTTTGGGCTACAGCTAGGGACGGTAAAAAAGTACCTATTTCATTAGTTTATAGAAAAGATATGTTTAATGAAGGTCAAAACCCATTACTATTATATGGTTATGGTTCTTATGGAATAACAAATAGTGCTAGCTTTAGCTCTGTAAGATTAAGTCTCTTAGACAGGGGATTTGTATATGCCATAGCACACATAAGAGGAAGTCAGTATCTTGGTAGAGGATGGTACGACGATGGAAAAATGTTTAAAAAGAAAAATACATTTTATGATTTTATTGATGCAGGAAAATTTCTTATCAAGGAAGGGTATGCAAATGAAAATAAATTATTTGCTATGGGAGGAAGTGCAGGAGGATTACTTATGGGTGCTGTAGTAAACATGGCGCCAAAGCTATTCAAAGGGATAGTAGCTGGAGTACCATTTGTAGATGTAATTACAACTATGCTTGATGATGACATACCATTGACAACATTTGAGTATGATGAATGGGGAAATCCAAAAAATAAAGATTCCTATGATTATATGCTATCCTATTCTCCTTATGATCAAGTTGAAGAAAAAGATTACCCTGCTATATTTATAACCACTGGTTATCATGATTCTCAAGTTCAATACTTTGAGCCAGCAAAATGGATTGCAAGACTAAGAGATAGGAGAACAAATAAGGAACCTCTTTTGATGTATTGCAATATGGAGGCAGGGCATGGTGGAGCTTCAGGAAGATTTGAAGCATATAAAGAAACAGCAATGGAATACGCATTTTTTATTTCACTTTTAGATAATTAATTATGAATAAATTATTAAAACTACTATTAATTTCATCTTTTATTTTTTCATCTTGTAAAAAAACACACTCGCCGCCTAATATAGTTTTTATTATGTCCGATGACCATGCTTTTCAAGCAGTAAGTGCATATGGTCATAAATTAAATAATACTCCCAATATTGATAGGATAGCAGAGGAAGGAGCGATTTTTAATAAAGGGTTTGTTACAAACTCTATTTGTGCACCTAGCAGAGCGGTAATGCTAACAGGTAAACATAGTTTTGTTAATGGCAAAGTAGATAATGTTCAACCATTTAATTGGGATCAACCAAATTTTGCAAAGAACCTACAAAGTGCTGGATATGAAACAGCACTAATTGGTAAAATTCATCTTAAAGGAGAGCCGCAAGGATTTAACCATTGGTCTGTATTACCTGGCCAAGGCCATTATTATAATCCAAAATTTATTGAGAATGGTGACACGATACAAATTGAAGGACATGTCACCCCAATAACAACAAATATGACATTAGATTGGCTGGACAATAAAAGAGACAAAGACAAACCTTTTCTGTTACTCTATCATCAAAAAGCCCCACATAGAAACTGGATGACTGAGGAAAAATACCTAACTCTTTTTGATGATAAGACTTTTGATCCTCCAGCTAATTATTTTGATGACTATGAAGGGATGGGAGCGGCAGCAAAAGAACAAGAAATGCAAATCGACGGACATGCTGTTTGGGGTCATGATTTTAAGTTTTTAACTAATCCTATAACTGGTAAAAAAACAAATTTTAATTGGGAGTTGAAAAGACTAACTGATGATCAAAGAGAAAAATGGTTATCAGCCTATACACCAAAAAATGATGCTTTCAGAGAATCCATGCCAACTGGTAAAGAATTAGGGATATGGAAATTTAATAGATACATTAAAGATTACTTGAGGACAATTCAATCTATTGATGACGGAGTTGGTGAAGTTCTTGATTATCTAGATAAAAATAATTTATCTGAAAACACAATTGTTGTTTATACTTCTGATCAGGGATTTTATCTTGGCGAACATGGTTGGTTTGACAAAAGGTTTATGTATGAAGAATCACTAAGAACTCCCATACTTATGAAATACCCGAAAGAGATAAAAAAAGGCACTCAAGTAAATCAATTAATTCAAAATTTAGATTTTGCTGCTACATTTTTAGATTATGCAGGTATTGAAATTCCTGAAGATATACAAGGAAAATCATTTAGGAATATAGTAAATAATAAGAGTTCAGAGTGGAGAGATGCGATCTATTATACATATTATGAATATCCATCTGTTCATATGGTTAAAAGACATTATGGAGTGAGAACTGATAGATATAAATTAATGCATTTCTATTACGATATTGATGAATGGGAAATGTATGATTTAAAAGAAGATCCATCTGAAATGAAAAATGTATATGAAGATCCAGAGTATAGTGAAATCAAAGAAATGATGCACATGAAATTGGTTGAGATGAGAGATAAGTATGGTGATACTGACGAGCTAAACAAAATGCATTTAGAAAGATATTTAGCTTCTAAAAAAAGAGGGGCTGGGCCAAAAAAATAATTAATTTTTATATCCGAAACCTTTAATAAATCTGCCTGGATATTTATTAGTAGACTCTCCATCAATAAGAACAGGAACTCCATTTACTAGGACGTGATTCACGCCAACTGCAAATTGTAGAGGATCTTCAAAAGTAGCCTTATCTCCAACTTTTTCTGGATCAAAAATAACAACATCTGCAAAATAATTCTCTTTTAACATTCCTCTGTTTTTTAATTTTAAATTTGATGCAGGAAAATGTGTTAATCTTCTTATCCCCTCTTCAAGAGGAAATAAATTTTCATCTCTGGAATATTTTCCTAAAACTCTAACAAAACTACCAAATGCTCTAGGATGAGTTCTGAAGTCTTTTGTTATATCACTGTATACCCCAGCATCAGAACAGAATGATACCCATGGTAGTTTAATTTTTTTTCTAATATTTTCTTCAGACATACTAAAGTAAATACATTGGATTCTATTATCATCCTCAATTACCATGTCAACGATTGCTTCTTCAGGAGATTGTCCTCTCATCTTGGCAGCTTCAGCTACAGTTTTAGATAAATATTTTTTTGACATCTCAGAAGTTTTAAATCCAACCATCAATATGCCCTCAGGAGGTTGTTCAGACAATTCTTTCCTTATATCTTTTAGAAGTCTTGGTCTTATATTGGGATCTTTCATTCTTTCAATCCAGGCTCTATGTCCTCCTTCTTGTACCCATGTTGGTATTACTCCAGTTAAACCTGTAGAACTAGCATTATAAGTATATATATCCGCTGTAATTTTTAACCCTTGACCCCTAACCTCTTCGACTCTCTTTATTATATCATCTATTTTACTCCAGTTTGGTTTTCTTGATGACTTTAGATGATATATTTCCGAAGGAATATCTGCTTCTTTTGAAATTCTAATTAGTTCTTCTAGTGCAGACATAACTTTACTATCTTCATTTCTAATATGTGATATATACATCCCTCCATAATTTGATGCAACTTTACACAATTCAATAAGTTCTTCAGTAGAAGCGTAATCACCAGGAGCATAAATTAATGATGAACCAATTCCCATTGCTCCTTCTTCCATTGCATTTTTAACATGAACTCTCATTCGTTCCATCTCCCCATCTGTTGCAGGCCTATTATCATATCCTACTTCTAAAATCCTTGTGGTAGCAGCACCAAGAAATGAAGCTACATTCAAAGCAACTCCATTACTTTCTAAATTTTCCATAGCTTGGCCAAATGAAGTAAATTTTTTATCCTTCCAAAAAGGGCCTGGGGAAGTTCCTTCACCAAATATTTCTAATGTAACTCCTTGTTTAAGGTCAGATAGAGCTCTTCCATCTTGCATTAAAGTACCATAACCCCAACTAAGCATATTTATAAATCCAGGTGATACTGCAAGTCCAGTTGCATCAATTATAGTATCAGATTGAAAAATAGTATTTTCTCCTACATATACAATTTTATCATCTTTGATTGCAACAGAACCAACGTAAGGCTTATCTCCAGAGCCATCATAAATTGTTCCGTTATATATAAGAATATCAGATGAAATAGCTTCCTTTTTATTTTGAGAACATGAAAAAGAAAAAAATGCTGATAGAATTAAAACTTTAAGGAAATAATAATTTTTCATAAGTATAATTGTAGTTGATTTACATTTTAATATAATAAATATTTATTTTTATTGTTTAAATCATATGAAAAAAAAAATATTTTATACGTTCTTATTTTTATTTATAGCTTTTCAATTTGAAACTATTGGTCAGAATAAACAAAATAAATATTATAAACCCATTCGGTTTTTTATTGATGGAGGAGCAAAAATTCCTCTAGAGTCAACCCCAGAATTTAACTATAATTTCGGGGCGGGAACAAACTTTGGTATAGTTTATACTTTGAATCAAACTGCAAGTTTAGAATTAAGTGCTAAATCTGGATTTTCAATTTTATATAATAGCAGTAATAATAATTCAGCAAATATGATTCCTATTACTTTAGGAATAGATTTTTATTTATACGATCAAGATTTTTCACCTTACTTTGGAATTCGTCCTGGCATTAATTTTATTGATAATTCTATAGAACCTTCAGTTTCTGGAGAAATAGGTATATCATATAAAAAAATGAAATTATATGGAGGATATAATTATATGCAGATTGGAAATATGATAGAATTTGGAATAGGGTATTTTTTTAGACAAAGACCGTGTGGATGCTTTCCGCATACTAAATAATTTAATTCTTTTTGTTGGGGAAAGTTTTTATAAAAATAATAATTCCAATTATAACAAATGGAATACTTAAAATTTGACCCATATTCAATTGACCAAAAACGGTGTTAGGTAAATCCGATTCCCAGGAGACTTGGTCCTCTTTTAAATATTCAATAAAAAACCTTTGTCCCCAAAGAGCTATAAACCATATAGAAAATAAAAAACCATTATTTAGTTCCTTTCTTTTATAGTACCATAAAGAAATTAAAAAAATAAAAAGAGATAAATAAAATAGTGACTCGTATAATTGAGATGGATGTCTAGCTATACCAAAAGTATAAATTTCTCCATAATAAATATTTCTATTTTTAAAAATAGAATATGATAAGGGAGTATTAGGATCTTCATAAATATGTTTGCTAATATTATTATATCCCAAAATATACCTTTTTAATTCTTTTTGATAAAATGAGTTTTCAAAGGATTCATCAACGACAAATTTATCTTTGTATTTTATATTTATTGTAATAGGAACTTTCCCGTTGGGTATATTTTTTGATTCTTCGTTTCGTTTTGAAAAAGAAATTTTATCTATCCTTTCTCCAAATCTATATTTTAATATGTCATGTGCATCTCTTGCAAAAACCACACCATTATCACTATTTGTAGGAAGACCAATAATTTCAGAGTTAGTAAAATTCCCTAATCTTATACATGCCCCTGCTAAACAGACAACAATTGCAATGATATCTAATAGCCAAAGAAAAGATTTTTTATATTTTTTTGAAAAAATATATAATGCAGGGATAATAGTAAAAACAGCACCATGACTTGCTAAACCTCCTTCCCAAATCATCAATATCTTTATTGGGTTAGATAAATAATACTCTGGATCGTAAAAAAGACAATGACCCAATCTAGCTCCAATTATTGTTGAAACTACTAGATAAATTGTTAACTGATCTACTTCATTTGGGTCTTTATTTTCTTTAGTATAAATCCAAGTTACAATTATCTGACCTAATATAAATCCAGACGCAAATAATAATCCATACCATCGTGGGGCTCTATCAAGAAATGGAATTGAAAACATTTCAGGATTTAAATTCCAAATTATATATATTAATTCATTCATAATTAATTAATGATCCCTCCAAAAAAATGGAGTAAGTATTAACAAAACAGTAAAAAGTTCAAGTCTTCCTAAAAACATTAAAGCACATAAAATATATTTTCCTGTAGTTGGGATTGAGCTATAAGTCTCCGATGGACCAACATCTCCAATTCCAGGACCAACATTTCCAATAGCTGATCCTGCAGACCCAACTGCAGTAATAAAATCAACACCAGTCAAAGACATTAACATTGTGCCTATTGAAAAAAGAAATATATATAAAATAATAAATGCTTGAATATTAAGAATTACATCCCTAGTTACAACAGAATTATTAATTCTAACAGGAATTATAGCAGAAGGATGAAGCTGCTTTTTTAATTCTGAAAAACTATTTTTTAATAATATAATATGTCTAATTAATTTTACTCCTCCAGATGTTGATCCAGCAGTGGCACCAAAAAACATTAGAAGAAAAAACAAAATAGTCATAAATGTATTCCAAGATGTATAATCAGCGGAAGCATAACCAGTTGTGGTTAGTATAGCAACAACATTAAAAAGTGCAGTTCTAAAAGTTTTTTCAATATCAGTATTATCTATAGTGTATAAGGTAGAAAAAACTATTAATGTTAATACTATTAGAAAACCTATATAAAATTTAAATTCTTCATTTTCAATAATTTTTCTGAATTGAAATTTTAACCCAAAATAAATTAATGTAAAGTTTGTAGCAGATAGAGCCATAAAAAATATAATTGTATATTGGATAACCGGAGAATTAAAATAACCTATACTTTCATTTTTTGTTGAAAAACCACCAGTTGCCATTGTTGTCATTGCATGATTTACTGCATCAAAAAAAGTCATCCCCTCAGCATATAAAATAAAAAATAAAATGATAGTAAAAGCAATATATATTATCCATAATCTTTTAGCTGTCTCCTTAATTCTGGGACGAAGTTTGTCAGGAGAAATTCCTGGAGCCTCAGCAACAAAAAGTTGCATTCCACCAATTCCTAAAAAAGGTAAAATAGCAACTGCAAGAACAATAATACCCATACCTCCCATATATTGTGTTAAACTTCTCCAATACATTAAACCATAATCAAGAGACCCATCTATATCATCAAGAATAGTAGCTCCTGTTGTTGTATAACCGGATACAGATTCAAAAAAAGCATCTGTAAAAGTTGGAATTTGATTTGATAAAATATAAGGTAGCATACCAAACAAAGAAAGAAAAAACCAACTTGCTGTTACAATTAAATATCCATCTCTTTTTTTTATATTTTTTTCTTCTTTAGCTCTAGTTTTAGTTCTAGTTAATAGATAAAGTATACAACCTATAACTAAGTTTATTACTGAAGATATAGTTATATCATACCATGATGATTCTCCATAATAAAAGCTAAATGGCAAGCAGGTTAACATTAAAATACCATTGACAATTAAAAGTATTCCAACAATATTTATAATTACCTTTAAATTAAATTTCATCTAAAAAGAGATTGAACAATTTTTTTTGATTCTTTTAAACACATCACTACAACTTTATCATCATTTTCAAAGACAAAATCTCCTCTTACAGTTTTAGGTCTATTATTTCTAATAACCCCCCCTACTACTGCATCCTTTGGAAATTCCAAATCACCAATCTTTTTATTACAAATTGCTGAGTTTTCATTGACTTTTAACTCAATTACATCAGCATCCAATCCATGAATTGAATGAAGGTCTAAAAGTTCACCTTTTTTAATATGTTTTGAGATAAAGTCTGCTGCAATTAATTTTTTATTTATAAGAGTGTCTACACCCATATTTTGAGAAAGAGGTATATATTCTATATTGCCCACTAATGCAATTACTTTTTTTATACCAGTTTCTTTTGCGGCTAAAGCGGCTAAAATATTTTTTTCCGTCTCACCAGTTAAAGATAAAAAAGCATCCATATATTCTAGATTTTCTTTCATTAAAAACTCTAAATTAGTCCCGCTTCCATTTAAGACCATTATATTTGGAATAGCTGCAGCTATTTCTTCGCATCTATTCCTATCTTCCTCTATCAATTTAATTTTATATTTTTTTGACAAATGCTTAGCAGTCACAAAAGCCATAGGTCCACCACCATAAATCATAAGATCTTTGATATTGTATTGCTTTTTTCCTGATAATGCCAGAACCCTATCAACCCCCCCATCTCTTTCAGCAACAAAATAAGCATGGTCAGATGCTTCAAAAATATCATCAGCTCTAGGAATTATGGTTTTATTTTTAACAACATCCTCCACATCTCTCAAAATTGCAACTGGAGTAAAATTGTTATCAGGATTTAAGTAATTTGTCTCTTTGAGTGATTTGCCATTTAAGACCGAATCTTTTCCGATTGGAATACCAATGAATTCAAGAAGTCCTCCCTCAAAATCAAATGTAGTTATAGCAGCAGATTCTTTTAATAATTTTCTTATTTCTTTTGCTGCAAGAGCTTCGGGAAAAATAACTTCATCTATACCAACTGATGATAAGTCAAAAGCATCTTTCCTATGAATAAAATCAGAATTTGAAATCCTTGCAATAGTTTTCTTGACACCAAGGTGTTTGCCAATTGTACACGAAATCATATTAGTTTCTTCAGATTCAGTAACAGCTATTAATAAATCTG
>TARA_B100001175_G_scaffold75118_1_pt1 | contig 10031 bp, 9 predicted proteins | sample TARA_B100001175 | Tara Oceans TARA_B100001175
ATTTACAAAATTATTGTGTTAAGGAGCGGACAGTTAAAATTTTTAAACCAAAAAAATATCCAAAAAACACATTTAGCCGCAGCAATAATTAATGTAAACTATTTAACTGAACATGGTTATATTAATTTAGTTTTATTAAATTTGATTCTTAATTTTTAGGATGGTTGATCAAATTAAAGATCTTATAAAAGAAGTTGAGGAGTTCACGACAGAGAGCGAATCTGAACTAGAGAAATTCCGCATTAAATTTCTAGGAAAAAAAGGCGTCTTAAGTAGCCTGTTTAATGACTTTAAGTCTGTTCCTGACAAAGAAAAAAAAGAATATGGCAAGGCGGTTAATGAGTTGAAAAATAAGGCGCAGATTGTAGTTGGTTCATTAAAAACCACAATAGTTGGCGGCAAAACAAAAGCGGACACTACGATAGATTATACCTGCCCTGGAGATCCATTCCCACTGGGAGCCAGGCATCCTATATCGCTGGTAAAGAACCAAATAATTGATATCTTTTCGCGGATAGGTTTCAATGTTAGTGAAGGACCTGAGATTGAAGATGATTGGCACAACTTTACTGCGCTTAATTTACCGGAGCACCACCCCGCAAGAGACATGCAGGACACTTTTTTTATTCAAACAAACCCCGATATACTGCTCAGAACTCATACTAGTTCTGTTCAGGTACGTTACATGGAAAACAACACGCCTCCGATTCGCACAATTTCACCTGGAAGAGTCTATAGAAACGAGGCTATCTCCGCGCGTTCTCATTGCTTTTTCCATCAGGTTGAAGGATTATACATCGATAAAGATGTCAGCTTTGCTGATTTAAAACAAACTCTACAGTTTTTTACAAAAGAACTTTTTGGGAAATCTAAAATTAGGTTACGCCCCTCCTATTTCCCCTTTACAGAGCCTAGTGCCGAAGTAGATGTTTACTGGGGTTTAGAAACAGAAACAGACTATAAAATGACTAAAGGAACTGGATGGTTAGAAATTATGGGGTGTGGTATGGTGGACCCAAATGTTCTGAAAAACTGTGGTATAGATGCTAAAAAATACTCAGGTTTTGCGTTTGGAATGGGAATTGACAGAATTGCATTGCTGCTTCATCAAATAGATGATATCCGTATATTAAGCGAAAATGATTTACGCTTTTTAAGCCAATTCAAAGGCGCCCTTTAATTCGAGGTGTCTTTTAATCTAAGATATTTGCTAATTTTTTGAAAACTTCTTTTGGGTCCTTTTCTTTGTGCAAGACCTTGTAAACAGCATCAATGATTGGAGTTTTTGCCGAAGACAGGTTGCCTTCATTGATTTTAAACGCACTTTTACTTGCATAGTAGCCCTCAGCAATCATATTCATTTCCATTTGGGCTGATTTAACTGTGTAGCCCTTGCCAATCATGTTGCCAAACATTCTGTTTCTAGAAAAAGTTGAATACCCTGTAACTAACAAATCCCCCAAGTATACTGTTTCGTTAATTTTTCGCTTCATTTTATATACTTTTTTTATGAAGCGCTTCATCTCTCTAATTGAATTGCTCATTAATACGCTTTGAAGATTATCTCCATAGCCTAAGCCATGAAAAATCCCAGCAGCAATTGCGTAAATATTTTTGAGCATGGCAGCATACTCAGTTCCAACTACATCGTCGTGGGTCTTGGTCTTTATATATTCACATGAAAAGGTTGAGGCAATTTCGTTAGCTATAAGTGGGTTTTTAGAGGCTATAGTCAAGTATGATAATCGCTCTAGGGCAACCTCTTCGGCATGACACGGGCCACCTATAATTGCAATTTTATCAAAAGGGACGCTTTTCTTTTGATGAAAATACTCACCAAGTAATAGCCCTGATTCAGGTATAATCCCTTTAACTGCCGAAACAATTATTTTGGCTGAAATATCAACAGATAGTTTGCTTAATTGAGAATTAATAAATGCAGAGGGAATTGCAAAAATTAATACATCTGATTCTTCAGCAATAAAACTTATGTCTGTACTCAAATTTAGCTTACTAGTATCAAGCCCTACTGATGATAAATAACCAGGGTTATGCTTTTCTTCTAAAATATAATTTACACTTTTGGGGTTGCGAATATACCAACTAACCTTGTCTAAAGACTCACAAAGGATTTTCACAATTGCAGTAGCCCAACTACCGTTTCCAAAAACAGCATATTTTAACTTTTTTGCCATATATTAATTGAACTTTTGTTCAATGATTTCTAAAAAACGTGCCTCGTAGTCTCCCTTGCCTTCCCAATTGTTATAGTCGGGCTTAATAATACTTACAATAAAATCTGATACCTCTTCAAGAGAATCCATACTGTTTAATTGAGAAATAACACGATCATAGTCTTCATTATTGTTGTCAAATAAGTGGTTCACAAATGCTAGCCTGTCATTAAGCCCAATTTTAAAACCAGCTGTTTTCAATTTATCATTTAATGAAACTTTTGGTGTTGCCGAAAGCGGCTTTTCATCCATGTTTTCTTCAATGCCAACAGGATCGAATATAGGAAGTTGTGCGTCATCTGCAAAAGCGAGCTCCTCATATTCTTTTTTTAATGGTGCATCATTAATCTCTTCTACAAGTTCATCTACTGCATTGGCCTCTTGCGGCATTTGTGCCACTATATCTTTAATTTTTTCTGTCGCCGGTTCTACGATCGCATCGTTTGAGTTGTTGTTTGTATTAACAAAATCTTTATCCTCATTCTCAAAGGAATCTGAAACCGTTTTATTAAAAGCCCCATCAAGTGCATTAAAAAATGATGCTCCTGAAATACCTTCTTTTATTTTTCCATCATCAATATGCCCATCAAAAAACTTTAAAATTGATATTTTTTGATAAAGAAGAGCCACCTCTTCTTGCATTTTTTCCAAATCTTCTTTACCTGTGAGCTTTAGAATTCGATGTGCAATGCTAACAAGTTCTGATTCTAATTTTTTTTTCATGCTACAATACTGTCTTTGTGGAATATTCCTAAACTTTTTGTTGTTAAATTACTTTTATACTTCTCCTTTTTATTTTTACTAAATTTACACTATGTATATACTTATGGTGTTAATTTATCAATAAGTGCTAAAATTACAAAATGTTTCTTGAAAATAAAGTAAACGCGAAAGAACAATTTGGATGCATTGAGGTCATCTGCGGATCGATGTTTTCTGGTAAAACCGAAGAACTAATTCGACGTCTAAAACGTGCCAAGTTTGCAAAACAAAAAGTTAAAATTTTTAAACCAGACGTTGATACTCGCCATGATGGTGATAGAATAGTCTCGCATGACTCTAACGAAATTCCATCAACGTCTGTTTCAAAGGCTTCAAAAATACTTTTACTTGCCAGCGGCTGTAACGTCATAGGGATTGATGAGGCGCAATTTTTTGACGACACAATAGTTGAGACGTGCAACATTCTTGCAAATAAGGGCTTGCGTGTTATTGTTGCGGGGCTAGACATGGACTTTAAGGGGGTTCCGTTTGGTCCAATGCCCAATCTAATGGCAACTGCAGAACATGTTACTAAAGTCCATGCGGTTTGTTCAAGATCTGGAAATTTAGCCCATTTTAGTTACAGAAAAGGAAACGATAAAAGTGTTGTGCTGCTTGGTGAGGTTGATGAATACGAGCCGTTAAGCAGGGTTGAATTTTACAAAGCTATGCTGGGTGATAAAAATAAAAGCTAAGTTTTGATCAAAGAAACTACATTAGAAATAAACTTGTCGGCGCTAAAGGCAAACTACAGATTGTTGAGGTCGAAAATTTCTTCTAAAACTATGATGCTGGCTGTCGTAAAGGCATTTGCGTATGGCAGTGATGCCGTGGTTGTGGCCAAACTTTTAGAAAGTATTGGGGTGGACTACTTTGCAGTGGCATATGTGGATGAAGGGGTTATACTTCGAAGGGGTGGTATTAAAGCTCCTATTCTTGTGCTACATCCACAAGTTGTTAACTTTAAAAAGGCTATCGAGTTTCAACTTGAACCGAGCCTATATAGCGAAAGAACAATGTCTGAATTTATAAGAACTACTTTAGAGCTTAAGCAATACGAATTCCCTGTTCACATTAAGTTCAATACAGGGCTTAACAGGCTAGGGTTTCGAGTGAAACAAGCTTCAAGAGTTGCTCTTAAATTGTCAAAAGAAACTTCAATCAAAGTTGCCTCTGTTTTTTCACATTTAGCTGCCAGTGAAGACGTGCAAGAAAAAGATTTTACAACAAGACAAATTATGACGTTTTCTAAAATATGTGCCCTGTTTGAAACTCAGTATGGGAAAATTCCTATTAGACATCTTAGTAATACATCAGGAGTTATTAATTATCCTGAAGCGCAATTTGAAATGGTTCGGTGTGGAATAGGGATGTACGGATATAGTAATGGAGCTAACAAGTTGTTGCCTCTAATACCCGTCGTTGCGCTTAAAACAGTTATTTCTCAGATACACTTGCTAAAAAAGGGTGAGAGCGTAGGCTACAACAGAGGTTATTTCGCTAAAGAGCCCAAAAGCATTGCAACACTTCCCCTTGGGCACGCTGACGGGATTGGTAGAAAGTATGGAAATGGTGTTGGCTTTGTAAAAATTAACAATAAACAGGCTCCGGTTGTTGGGAATGTATGTATGGACATGATTATGGTTGATGTCACTAATATAAGCTGTTCAGAAGGTGATGAGGTCATTGTTTTTGACAGCTCAAAAACAGCTGAAGGCTTAGCTGAACAAGCAGGGACTATTTCATACGAGCTATTAACTGCAATTTCCCGCAGAATTAAGAGGGTTATTCTGTAGTGTTTATTAAATTTACGTCTAATTATAAAAAAAATTAATGAGGGTCGCGGTTGTTGGTGCAACAGGGATGGTGGGAACCATCATGATTAAGCTTTTGGAAGAAAGGGGTTTCCCTTTAACAGAGTTAATACCTGTCGCTTCGGAAAAAAGTATTGGCAAATCAATTAGATTTAAAAATAAAGAGTATAGTGTTGTAGGTTTAGAAGCCGCTGTAAAAAAGCGTCCAAAAATAGCCGTTTTTTCTGCTGGCGGAAGGACATCCCAACTATGGGCTCCGCAATTTGCTGAAATGGGCTGTGTTGTAATTGACAATTCTTCTTTTTGGAGAATGGACCCAACAAAAAAATTAATAATCCCTGAAATTAATTCCGGCGATATTACCTCCAAAGATAAAATAATTGCCAACCCTAACTGCTCTACAATTCAATTGGTTTTAGCGCTTGCTCCATTACACAAAAGGTATAAAATGAGGCGTGTGATTGTGTCTACGTACCAATCCGTTTCTGGAACTGGGGTAAAGGCTGTGCAGCAACTTGAAAATGAAATTCAAGGCGAAAAGGGGGAGATGATATATCCTTATCCAATCTTCAAAAATGCTATACCGCATTGTGATATGTTTTTAGAAAACGGATATACAAAAGAAGAAATGAAATTAGCAAATGAACCTCAAAAAATATTAAATGACAACTCATTTTCTATTACAGCGACAGCTGTTAGAATACCCACTGCTGGAGGTCATTCTGAGTCAGTAAATGTAGAGTTTGAGCAACCTTTTCAATTAAACGATGTGCGTAAAATATTAAAAGATGCTCCTGGAATTATTTTACAAGACAGTCCTAAAACAAATTCTTACCCGATGCCCGTTTATGCACATGGAAAAGATGATGTTTTTGTTGGCAGGCTAAGACAGGACGAAAGCCAAAATAACACTCTTAACATGTGGATTGTTGCCGATAATCTAAGAAAAGGGGCTGCAACAAATGCAATTCAAATTGCTGAATATATAAACAACACGTTTTTTAATTAAACAAAACATGCTAAGGGTAAAAAAAATATCTTTTGGCTACGGTAATTCCCCTACAGTTGATTCCATCTCTTTTTGTGTAAAAAAAGGTGATGTTTTAGCAATTGCTGGGGAAAGCGGTTCTGGAAAAAGCACAATTCTTAAATTAATATACGGAGAACTGGATCTAGGCGCTGGATCTGTTTCATGGGAGGGGCAAAACATATTAGGTCCGCAAAACAAACTTATTGTAGGTCCTGAGTTTATGAAATATGTTTCTCAAGAGTTTGAGCTTATGACTTTCACGACGGTGGCTGAATCCGTTGGTTCACATCTTTCTGCTTTTTTCCCTAAAAAACGATCTGAGCGCACACAGGAACTGCTTGAAATTGTTGGTCTAAGTGAGTACAAAAACCGAAAAGTTAAACTCTTGAGTGGTGGTCAAAGGCAGCGCGTTTCACTTGCAAAAGCTTTGGCAAAAGAGCCTGAAATTTTATTATTAGACGAACCCTTTGGTCACATTGACAGTTTTAAAAAAAGAGTTCTTAGAAAACAATTGTTCGATTATTTAAAAATTAAAAACATTTCATGTGTGGTTGCAACTCACGACAAAGAAGATGTTTTAGCTTTTGCAGACAAAATGTTGTTTATCAATAATGGTAAATCTTTGGCTTACGGTAGGCCTAAAGAGTTATTTAGCAACCCCGAACACTCATTTGTGGCTGCTTTTTTTTCAGAATACAGTAAGATTGACAACGTTATATATTATTCTCACGATATTAAGATAGTCCCTAAAAGCAAGTTGAGGGCTGTGGTTGTTAAAAGCTATTATAAAGGGTCGTATTTTCTTATAGAGGCTGTTCATTGCTCTAAAACTGTCTTTCTAGAGCACCCTGAGTGGGTTCGTCCGGATTCAGAGATTAATATTGAATTCAAAATGAAGGCTTAATTTTTAGTACTTTAGTACAGCAAAACTGCTTAGCTTTAATTAAGCTGTTCTTTGCTTAAAGCTGATTTTTATGTCTTCAATAGTAAAAACTCCTTATTCAGAAAAAGTTATAGCTCGTCTTCCTCAGCATTTAAAACGGTTTATTGTGCCGCAAAACTACGAGCTATATTCAGCAATCGATCAAGCGGTTTGGCGGTTTGTAATGCGAAAAAACATGTCTTATCTAAAAAAAATTGCACATAAATCCTACATAGATGGACTTAGAAAGGCTGGTATTGGAGCTGAAACAATACCCAATATTTATGGCATGAACCGTATTCTAAAAGAAATTGGCTGGGCGGCGGTAGCGGTTGACGGGTTTATTCCACCAAACGCGTTTATGGAGTTTCAAGCGAATAAAATACTTGTAATCGCGTGTGATATAAGGCAGCTGGAAAACATAGAATATACACCAACACCTGATATTATTCATGAAGCTTCTGGACATGCGCCAATAATAGCGAATCCAGATTACGCAGAGTTTTTAAGGCGGCTTGGTAAAATTGGCTCCAAAGCAATAATGTCTAAACATGATGTTGATTTGTATGAGGCTGTCCGGAAGCTGTCTATGTTAAAAGAAAAAGCTGAAGTTGATAAAAGCACTATTGATGAGGCTCAAAAAGTTGTTAATAAACTACAAAAGCAGGAGCAGGGTTTTTCTGAAATGGCTAAGGTTAGAAACATGCAGTGGTGGAGTGTTGAATACGGACTTATTGGATCTATGGGTTCTCCAAAAATATATGGTGCTGGTCTTTTGTCCTCAATTGGTGAGAGCAAATGGTGTATGGGTCAAAAGGTTAAAAAGGTGCCCTATTCCATTGATGTTACCGAAGTGGGCTTTGATATTACCAAACCTCAACCTCAGCTTTTCGTAACTCCAAACTTCCCTTACTTAATGGAGGTTTTAGAGGAGTTTGCAAATACTTTGAGTGTTCGAAAAGGAGGTTGCGAAGGGCTTCAAAAGCTTATTGCTTCTGAAAGTGTTGGAACGATTGAGCTTAATACGGGACTGCAAATCTCTGGAGTTTTTTCGGACGTTATTCTTAACGAAAACAAAGATGTTATTTATTTTAAAACCAGGGGCGGAACAGCTCTTTCTTACAGGGACAAAGAGCTTATTGGTCACGGTGTTTCATGCCACAAAAGCGGTTACAGCTCTCCGCTTGGAATGTTAAAAAAAGTAAGCCTTCCTCTAGAAGACATGACTTCTGTCGATTTAAGGGCTTATAATATTTACGATGGCAAGCTACTTTCTTTTGAGTTTGAAAGTGGTGTTAAAGTCGCTGGTATAAACATTACCGGTATTAGAAACCTTTCGGGAAAGATTATGATTATACAGCTAAGAGAGTGTACTGTTTCTTACAAAGAAAATATTTTGTTCAAGCCAGAATATGGGACCTTTGATATGGCTATAGGTAATGATATTATATCTGCTTTTGCCGGTTCTGCTGACCCAGAATCTTTTATTGAGTTGTACAATAAGACCTGTAAAAAAATTTCCGCGCTTTCAGAGCCCCCTTCTCCCAAGGTTGACTTAGAGCTTTTAGCTCAAAAAATTCGCGACCTTAGACTGTCTAAATCTTACGACAAAAAGACACTTGTTGGGCTTTTTAAAACACTTAAGTTTAAACACCCCAACAACTGGATATTACCACTAGAATTGCTAGAGCTTGCAAAAAATCAAGATCTAAAAGTAAAAATAAACAAACACCTTCAAGAGGTAGGGGAAAAAAACCCTAAACTCAAAAGTCTTATTGGTGACGGTATAAGCTTAATTAAAACCATGAATTAGCTTGCTTTTCACCAGGAAATCACTATATTTATTTAATTAATCCTTAATAACTTTTTTATGTCTTTTTTCGCGCTTCCCGGGCTTTTAGTTCTTGGTCTTTTAGTTTTATTTCTTTCTTTTTTTATTGTAAAACAACAATCTGCAGCTATTATTGAGCGTTTTGGTAAGTTTATAAGCATACGCCAATCTGGTTTACAACTAAAAATACCTATAGTTGATCGTATCGCTGGAAAATTAAGTTTAAAAATACAGCAGCTTGATGTTATTGTAGAGACAAAAACCCTGGATGATGTTTTTACTAGGTTAAAAATTTCAGTACAATACAAGGTTGTAAAAGATAAGGTTTACGAGGCTTTTTATAAGCTAGATTACCCCCACGAACAAATCACCTCTTATGTGTTTGACGTAGTTCGTGCCGAGGTGCCAAAAATGAAATTAGATGATGTCTTTGTAAAAAAAGACGATATCGCTATTGCTGTGAAAAAAGAGCTAAACCAAGCTATGATGGACTATGGTTACGACATTATAAAAACCTTAGTTACAGATATCGATCCAGATGCCCAGGTAAAAGAGGCAATGAATAGAATAAACGCCTCTGAAAGAGAAAAAATTGCAGCACAATTTGAAGGTGACGCTGCTCGAATTTTAATTGTTGAAAAGGCAAAAGCTGAAGCAGAAAGCAAAAGGTTGCAAGGACAGGGAATTGCCGACCAGCGGCGCGAAATTGCGCGTGGTTTAGAAGAATCTGTTGAGGTTCTTAATAAGGTGGGTATAAACTCTCAGGAGGCTTCTGCATTAATTGTCGTTACCCAACACTACGACACGCTTCAGTCAATTGGGGGGGAGTCAAATAGTAATCTAATTTTACTTCCAAACTCTCCACAGGCAGGGAGCACGATGCTAAACGATATGGTCGCCAGCTTTACGGCTAGCAATCAAATTGGCGAGGCTATGAAAAATTCAAAAAATAAGAAAAAAGAAGAGTAGCTAGCTTACTAGATTGAAGATTCTTGGCTTAGCAGTATGTTTTTGTCTGCTGATGCTTTTTTTATAAATTCTTCTATTTCCGTATTTCGCTCTTGCCCTTTCTTAAGTAATTCTTTTAATACAATCATTACTGCAATCCTTGTTCCTACTTTTTTTGCGGCTGTTCCAAACAATGGACATACCTCTTCGTAAGTTATTCTCTCTGATAATTTTATTATTTCTGCTTTTACTTTAGATTGCTTTATCCTGGGTAGCTTTGTATATTTTTTTCCTAGTTGCTTCACAACATCAATTGCTTTTCTATCTTGGCTGACTATATTTAACTTATCAGGACTCTCTGGACCAGAATTCTTTGTCCAATTGTCCCTAAGTCCCACTGTTTTGTTGAATACAAGAAGTTCTTTGGTGCTTTCGGGGTCAATTGTAAAATAACCTATTCTTTGAAACTGAAAGCAGTCGTATGGGTTAG